>Ga0155495_1118_pt1 | contig 32920 bp, 27 predicted proteins | sample RifCSPhighO2_12_FD_107153 | JGI IMG/M metagenome (GOLD analysis project Ga0155495, IMG submission 107153) | Burkholderiales bacterium RIFCSPHIGHO2_12_FULL_69_20
GGACACAAGCCTAGCTAGTGGCAGTACGTCGGGGCAGCTTGCAAGACAAGGCAAGCCGATGACGTTGCCACGCCCGTACTGAGCCTCAAGCTGCTGTCGGGCCGCGATGGGGTTGCTGGCCTGAATGTGCGCCCACACCACCATCGTGCCCCTGCCGCTAGCGCTCCTGACGCGAACCGTGGCCCGGTACGTGTTCATCGCGCCAAACCTTACTTCTTCTTCGCAAAGCCAGCGCGCAGGGCGCCACTGGCCTGCTCGATCTGAACATCCAGTTCACCGGCCTGGACGGCTTCCTTGACCGCCTCCAGGGCGGCAACCAGCCCGTCCATGTCGCCGACCTCGATGGCATTCTTGCCCTTCGCAATTTCCAAAGGCTTTGCGCCATATCGCAAAGCAAGCACGACCTTCCCGGTCGGTGACTTCCACCACCACTGCTTAACTCGGGTTGACGACTCGACCTGCTTTCGCTCGCCAGTTTCGCCATCCTTGACGAATTTCACACGACTTGCTGCATAGCTGCCACCTTCAATCGCGGCCTTTGCGCTAGCGATCTGGTGGTCAATTTTCCCAGTCAGCTTGTTACGACGCAAAATGGTCGGAGAATTACGTTCGGCTTGAACGCTCACAAGCTTCAGCTTCGACAGTGCACTCATTTTCTAGCTCCTTTGTTAAACACAGTAGAGCTAGTATGTGATCTTCTATGTCATCGGACGACCGGAGATTGATCACCCATCGACTTGACGGGACAATGCTTAGAAGGCCCGTTAATACTCAGGTGGAAGCAGAAGGCAGGTTGAGCTTCTATCGGCCTCTGTAATGCACCAAACCTTGTCATCGCCGACGCGGTAGGAACTGAACACGCGCAAGCTGTACTTGATTGCGTAATTATTGGCATCGAAATCTTCAGAGCCTACGTCACCCCAATCACCTGCGGCATGTCGCTGAATCAAAAGCATCGGATCAACATTGTTTTTCAGGCAATGCCTCAAACAGGATGGGGTGGCCACAACAGCGCCAAGGTCAAATAGCATAGATGCACTCCCGGTAATCAAAGTGCAACTTTACGATTGACTGGCGCCCGAGGGCAACCGAGGATCTCAGTTCAGTTTTCGCGCAATTCTTATCGAGCGATGATAAATAGCGCTGTCCGCGCAATGCGGACGACTGCATGGGTGTCAAGAGGCGAAAATCAAGACCCGCCCCGCTCTCTGTAACAGGATTCCGGGGCTTTTTTTGCGCTGATGGTAAATACTGCTGTGTCTGCATTGTCGCCTCCGCAGCCACTTATGCAGATTAAGGTTAGCACGCCGAGAAAACATTGTGCTGAGACATAGCGCGTCATTTGCGTTCCCTACTCAAACCATATCCCGCAAGGCTGCTTGCGGTCAACGAAGTCCCAACCACCAACGGTTGATCCCTACGCTTACTCCGGTGCTAGGGCTGCGCTCCAGCAGACATTGGGTAGCTTGACTACTCTGTGCTAACTTCGGCGACAAGCATTCAAAGTTGTGAGCGGTATGTGAAAGTCAGGTATGCCCGCTCAGCCGTGTAGCAAGTGATAGAAAGACGAGCTACATATGCGGCGTCCACGTTCAAGTGGCCCTTCCAAGGACGGCACCCAGATAGCTATAGCTATGCTGCGCTAGGGGTTGATATAAGCAAACCACACCCCTGTAAAGTTCTGTTTTCTATCTGTGCGACGGAGTCGCCGGTATGGGCAAAACCCACAACATTTGTTGTGGTGGTTTTGTCTATACCCTGGCTATGCCCATAAGTCAGCCATTCAAATACAAACAATAACTGCAACCAACTGATTGCGCTCTTAGACAATAAGACGAACAACAACGTGTTCTTAGAAATCTGCACATAAGCGAGTGCGTGGAGCGATAGCGAAACGCGACGAACGCAATGTGCCTGTGTGGCAGAGCGCAGCGATGATGCACAGCCTTAGTGCAATGCGACTGCGATTAGCAAATGGCATATAGCGACTTGCGGAAGTGACACAACTTGGTTTCGCTGCTCACTTCAAGTAGTTGGTCCAATGCGTCCGCTTCATTGAGCCAGGGATGTAAAAACGACCCGGGTACGTCCAACAGCGCTCAGCCAAGTGCGCTTTGCGCTGGGTGGCGCTTAAAACCGTCTACGCGCAGTTTATTTGAGGGGTCAGCGGGGATAGTAGCTGGCGCTGAATTTAAAACGCTTGTAGGCGGTTTAAAGCGCCGATGACGTTTTTGTACTGCTAGCGCTGCTGGCGTACGCCCAGAACCAAAGCTAATAGTTATTCTCTTTGATTTGGCTGATAAGTCGTTGAAAACACAGCGAAAAGACGCTCTTGCAAGTTCTGGTCGATTTTTGAAATCAAAGAATGCACACTGCTAGCTAGCAATTCATTTGATTCACTGGAGCACTGCAATGGGGCAAGCGAAAACGTTGACGGATCGGGAGCTAAAAAAGGTGTTGGACTACGTCGCTGTGCATCGCCACGCTGCACGGAACAGGGCCATGCTGTTGATCACTTGCTACGCAGGGTGCCGCGTGTCAGAAGTTGCTGCGCTCAGGTGTGGTGATGTCATCGCTGCAGATGGCACCGTCAAGACCGAGATCCAACTGTCGCCTGACCAGACCAAGGGTGGTCACGCACGAACTGTGTTCGTCAACGATAGGCTGAAAAAGGGATTGACAACCTACGTCAAGACGCTCAAGCACCGGGTACCAGATCAGCCGCTGTTCAGGACGCAGAAGCGAGGGGGCTTCACCGGCAACACGCTCTGCCAGCACTTCCACTGGCTGTATCGACATGCAGGCATTGACGGTGCGAGCAGTCACAGTGGCCGTCGCACGTTCATCACCACACTTGCCAGCAAGGGTGTCAGTGTTCGGGTGCTGGCATCGCTTGCTGGTCACAAGAGCATTGCAACGACACAGCGTTATATTGACGTCAACGATGACATGAAGCGAGCAGCGGTACAGCTGATCTAGCCAGTACCTGCGATTCGCTACTCCATCACTGGTGGGAGGCTTATGCCCCAGCACTGGCCCGCTGCAGGCGTGTCCACTTTGACGGTTGCCTCAACTACTCGCAACCTCAATGTAAGAAGCCGTGCGCTTCCTTGGTTCCGAACATCAAAACCAAGGGAAAACACCGGCGGCTTCGCCTTGCTGGCATGCACCCTGCTGGGCACCATCAAAGGTGGCTACAAGTAGCAAGTTCTGTCTACGGGTGGCGACCAGCTGAAGTCTAAAACACGTTAGGCAACACAAATGCCCGCCAACACCTCCGCCGATGCAACTGCAAAGACCTTCGTTGACTTTGTCAATTTGGTTGAATCCCTTGAACTCGTTTCAAATACTCCAATCTTTCGTGGACAGGCGATAGAAGGGAATCTGCTTCCCGGTATCGCGCGACTAGATCCGTCTAGGAACACCCTAGAACTCGAGCGCTCTATGCTCAAGCAATTCTACCTTTTAGCTGCCAACCAGATTCTCGCGGGACAAACCGAACTCGATCTACTTGTTCTGGCGCAGCATCACGGATTGCGAACACGTCTGCTAGATTGGACAAGTAACCCGCTTGCTGCACTGTGGTTCGCTTGCTCTGATCGGACGCCAGGCGACGTTTTTGTCTATGCGCTCGACACAAAGGACGCTGTATTCAACGATCCATATACGAAAGATCCATTTACTCACGGCAAGACGAAAGTGTTTCAGCCGAGACTGAGTAATGAGAGAATAGTTGCCCAACAGGGCTGGTTTACACTCCACTGCTTTTCCAACAAGAATCAGCGCTGGGTTCCACTGGAAAAGAATACTGAGCTAAAAATGCGTCTTATCACAATCGAAATTCCTGCAATGGCACGTGCTGAAATGCTGAAGTCAATCAGTCGCCACGGAACAAGTGCTCGTACACTATTCCCGGACCTAGACGGCATTTGCAGGCACATCAACTGGCTAGACGGTGTTGCCTAACCATTCGCTCAACCGGACCCATTGCGGCATGTGGCCAAAGGCCCGCCATTGCATTCTGGGCCAATAGCCACACGCCGCAACGGTTCGGTTAGCTCAAACGTTAGGCGTCACCAACCCAACCTTCGCCGTAGACGAGTAGAAAATGGAAGAATCACCGTACTTGAGAGACGCTACTCGCCTAGGCGACGTAATTGCGGCCATACAGGCCATGGCTGTCTACAAGTTCTACAAGCTCACTTTCGAAGAATGGGCTGATCGCATATCAGCTGATAAGGCACAGGCCGACAAATGGAAAGCACTTTTTCTAGAACATCCAGAGTTCTTCAGGCTTGACGGTGCCAGAGAGAAGGCGTCGCTGGTGTGGCGAAGACAGTTTCCACGACGATATGATGTTGACGCTGAGCGCATACTTTCAATGGAAGAGTATGAAGCACTGTCGTTTGAAAAGAATGCACGAGTCTCGCGCACACCACTTTCGTCTTCAGACATCAAGGCGTTAGTCGATACCGCGATCAACTTGCACTCACGGGCTCTTGAACAACACAAAGACAAACGTTGGTGGGTTGCACTTGCGAGTGCGGGTGGCGCACTGTTTGGCTCGATCGTTGGCAAACTTCTGGGCTAAATGCAGTGACCCGTAAAAATTCGGTCGACCGGACCCATTCCGGCATGCGGCTAGAGGCTCACCATTTAATTCCAGGCCTTTAGCCCCATGCCACAACGGTCCGGTAAACTCAAACGTTTATCGTCACCCAATTGACCGCGTAGGACTAAGTCGAGTATATGCCTGCCAGAGCTGTCGCAATGGCAATTTCCAGGAATTCCCCTGAAGACGGGGTCTACCAATTTCACCTCAATCATCTTTCGATCGCCCAGCCATGAAACTCATCATTGCAATGATACTCGCACTATACTCGAATTCTTCACTGGCAGTATCAGTAATGGGGTCGAAGTCTTGCGGCGAATGGATAGCGCAAAAGCCAGTTGGAGACGACAAGAGCTGGCCCAGAATAATATCTGAAGCCTGGCTTATTGGATACATTTCTGGGAGGGCCGCGGCAACTGGGAAGGATGTTCTGCGAGACGCGGCAGCATCGGGACTTATTCTATGGGTTGACAATTACTGCCAATTGAATCCACTGGCGTACACGGACGAGGCTGGAGCTAAACTTTTTCAAGAATTAAGGCGGCGAAGCGGGATTTAGTTAAGTTTGTGCAGATAAAGAGTGAAAAAATTGCAGTATGACAATCAACAGGCAGTAAAGAACAATGCCTTCGCATACACATCCAGAATACGACGCCTAAACATTGGCTCAACCGGACCCATTGCGGCATGCGGCTAAAGGCCCGCCATTTCATTTTGGACCATTAGCCACATACCGCAACGATCCGGTTAGCTCAAACGTTAGGTCTCAAAAATGCTGGCCGGCTCAGACTTGAAGTGCGACAACCCGCATCCTGTAAGGTGTTGCGCACATGGGAATCAACTACTCGCATCTGTCGGCCGACGATCGCACGGCCATCCAGGCACTGATTCTGGTCAACACCAGAGTCAAGCTGATCGCCCAGCGGCTGGGCTTCAGCGCTGCCACGATCTACCGCGAGCTCAGCCGGGGCAAGGCTGACCCGACGTCGCCGCGCGATGGGTACCGTGCCACCCGCGCCAATGACCGGGCTCGTGCCAAGCGCCATTGGGCCGGTTTTGGCCGCCGCAAGCTCGGCTCGGACACCGACTCGCCTCTTTGGCGCACTGTCATCGACGGCCTGCGCTGTCGCTGGTCGCCTGAGCAGATCGCGGGCAAACTGCCCGGCATGAATGCTGCGGCCCCGCCTGCGCTCACCCCATCTCCTGGCTCTTTGCCTTCGGTCTCGCACGAGACCATCTACTGCGCGCTCTACGCCATGCCCCGCACCACCCTGCGCAGCGAGTTGCTGGACCTGCTGCGCAAGGGCCACAAGACCCGCCTGCCCAGGGCGCGGGGCACCGATCGCAAGCGTGGTGGCATCCCCAACATGACCTCCATCGATATGCGCCCGCCGGAGGTGGCTGCACGTATCGTCCCAGGGCATTGGGAAGGCGATCTGATCAAGGGCGCCAACAACCAATCCTCCGTGGGCACGCTCGTCGAACGCCTCAGCCGCTACGTCATGCTCGTCAAACTTGATAGCGCCACTGCCGAGGACATCCTCCAGGGCTTCAAGCGCCGTCTTCAAACCGTCCCAGAATCGCTGCGCAAGACCATGACCTACGACCAGGGCCGCGAGATGAGCAAGCACCAGGACCTGAGCGCCGCGCTCAAGATGGACATCTACTTCTGCGACCCGCGCAGCCCCTGGCAGCGCGGGTCCAACGAAAACGCCAACGGACTGATCCGCGAATACCTGCCCAAGGGCACCGACCTCAGTCAGGTCTCCCAGCAGCAACTCACGGCCATCGAGCACTCTCTGAACAACCGCCCACGCAAGATCCTCAACTTCCACTCACCAGCCGAAGTCTTCACTCAGTTGACTTCTGATCTCATCCGCGGTGTCGCACTTCAGCTTTGAAACCGCCGCTGCAGCACCGCACGCAACCTTCAATGAATGACACGGTCTTCAATTTGATACTTTACTCAACAACCATCTAAGGACTGCCCATGCGTTTCGTCTATATTGCACTAGTAATTGCAATCTCATTACTCTTTGTTGGTGCAGTCCTTAAGTCATTCGACGAGGTTTGGAATTATTTATTCTACGGCACCCCAATTTATGATGAGGCAGCCGGTTTGCTGATTCTGATGTTTGGCTTTTTCAGCGGAGTCATTTCCAAAGATGCGGACAAAGGCTTTGCACACATCGCCACACCATCGTACACGATACTTCAAATATCGCTATCAGTACTGTTCTTCGTCGCTATGGTTGGATCGAGAATTGGTTGGAATCTAGAGGTACCCAACTCAAGGATTTTCAATGCAACCTTGATTGCCTCCTTCTACACAGCACTATGGTGTTTGATGATCATTGGGCCATGGAATAACATGAGAGGAAATGATGAAAAGGAACGGCAAGAGCAAGGGTCCAAGTACCGTTGAGAATTTGAAACGATACAAACATTGAAACTTAACCATTCGCTCAACTGGACCCATTGCGGCATGCGGCATGCGGCATGCGGCTAGAGGCCCGCCATTTCATTCTGAGCCTTTGGGCACATACCGCAACGGTCCGGCTAGCTCCAACGTCAGGTATTTGAATGCGACACCTCTCGATATCGCCGATAAAATTGGCAATCCTAAGTAGTCTCGCGATGTTTAATGGAGTAACTTCGGCGTGCAGCTGTAGTCCCCCATTAGACCCGCTACCTAGCGCCAGCCGCGCGGACGCGGTCTTCGTCGCCAAGATCTTGGCGGTACGCACGTCCAAAAGGGGAAGGTTTGATTTGTCAGGCAAACAGGCTAAAGCAAGTTCAGACAGGCCAAGTGCTGACCATGCTGGCAATGATATTGAAGTTTTGTATGTTATGCAGGAAATCTTCAAGGGTGCTACACGCATCGAGAATAATTTGACAACAAAAGAGGAAATTGACGCCTGCGGATATCCGCATTTTGAAGTTGGCAGTGCATTCCTTGTATATGCTAGTCGGAGTGAAAATCGATCGTTGGTGACGAACATTTGCACTCGGACTAAAAAATTAGTCGAAGCGACGGATGAAATACAATTGCTTCGCAGCAGATACAGTCCAGATATTAGCAATAATAAATAATGGCTTGTTAGCTGTTCTTCGTATCTATTGATGCCAAACACGTGCCTAACCAACCGCTCAATCAGAGCCATGGCGGCATGCGGCTAAAGCCCCGCCATTCCATTCTGAGTCTTTGCCACGTTCGGTCGGGTTGTAAGACCCAAACAAAAGAGCCACCCGAAGGTGGCTCTTTCTTAAGGAAAAGACTAGGGTAAACACTAATTAGAGTGGCGCGGCTAGCAGGAATCGAACCTGCATTTGACCCTTAGGAGGGGCCTGTCTTATCCATTAGACGATAGCCGCATCGCTGCTCAAGTGTAGCCGCGTCAAAGACTGTACATATATACAGTATATTAAAAGCGCAGTGTGTGACAAACGAGTGACGATGCTGTGGTAGCGCTTAAAAAGCGTTATGAATCAATGCACTACGCAGCCACTGCTATATCCATTGAACTATGGCCGCCGGGCCCACGAGATTCTCGCATGGGGCCGGCAGCCAACCGGGCTACCAACGCCACGACCAGATCAGGTCGACCGCGTTCTCGGCGCCCGATTGCGCCCGCAGCGTGAAGCGCTGGGCGATGCGGTAGATCAGTTGCCAGGTGCCGGTGGTGGCTTGCATGCTGCGTTCGTAGCCCACGTACCAGCGCCGTGACAACTGCTTGCCCAGCGTGACGATGGTGTCGCGTGTCGTGCCCTCGGTCTGGCGCAGCGAGAAGTCGGTCAGGCCGATCGCGTCGAGCAACTGGTCGGTGGGGCCCGGCGTGTCGCCGGCCAGCAGCGCAAAGGCGGCGCGCTGCAGCAGCGCGGTGTCGGCGGTGCCCAGGCCGTCGGGGCTGCGGCCCATCACCAGCCACGAGAGCTTGTCGTACTCGGCCATCTCGGGCTCGCTGTAGAGGCGGATGCGCGGGTTGTGGGCCAGACCGTCGACCAGCACGCCCACCGTCACGTCGAGGTTGGGGCGGATGGCCAGCACGTCCAGGCGCGGGTTGTCGGGCTCGCCGCTGAAGATGAAGCGTCCGCGGACGATTTCCATCTTCTGGCCATAGGCGGCATAACGCCCATCCTGGGTGCGCACGGTGCCGTTGATCGCCAGCTTGCCGCCGGGGGTGCTGAGCTGCAGGTCGCCGCGCAGGCCGGTGTCGACACCGCGGCCACGCAAGCGCAGCTGCTCGCCCAGGCCGATCTTGAGGTCGACCTGCGCCTGGCGCAGCACCGGCGGCGTGGGGGTGGCGGGCCTGGCGTTGTCGGCGCCGCGGCCGTTGCCGTTGGCGGTGGCAGGGGTGACGCTGTGGGTGACGGTGACGTCGGCGTCCAGCGCGGGCGCATCGCCGCGGCCGATGTCGAACAGGCCCTCGTCGACCGTGAAGGCGCCGTCCAGGCGCAGCCGCTCGGCGTCCAGGGCCAGGTTGGCCTGGCCGGTGGCCACCAGCCGACGATCGAGCCGGCCCAGCACGCGGAAGTGGTCGGCCACCAGCCGCAGCGTGGCCCGTGGCTGGGCGCCCAGGGTGGCGCCGCCGGTCAGGGTGAGCTGGCCGTCACCACCCTTGAAATCGAAGCGCTCGATGCGGGCGTTGTCGCCTTCGAGCACCAGCGCCAGTTCGCCCTCGCTCAGGCTGACGCCTTGCAGCACGTTGCGCACGCCCAGCCCGCTGCCGCGCATGGCGCCGTTGACCTGGGGCGCTGCCAGCGTGCCGGAGAACTGGGCGATGGTGTCGAGTGCGCCCGACAGCCGCCAGCCCGGCGGAATCCAGGCGCCCCACACGCCCAGGTCGGCCACCCGGGCCTCCAAAACGCCCTGCAGCGGCGCATGGCCCGGCGGCCAGTGGCGCTCGGGTGTGGTGCGCAACACCTGCGCGCCGGCCAACGTTCCGACGCGCCGGCCGGCCAGGCCTTGCGCCAGCTGCCACAGCCCGTCGTGGGCGCTCAGCGCCACCCGCAGGTCGGTCAGCCCCAACGCCCGGGTCTGCCCCAGATCGTCGGTGACGCTGAGGTCGCCGCTGCCACGCTCGAGCACGATGTCGGCATCCAGCCGGTCGGCGCTGTGGATCTCGATGCGCCCGCCCAGCGTCAGGTTGCCGCTCCAGCCCATCTCGGGCTGTAGACGCGCCAGCAGGCGGGCCAGGTCGATGGTTTCCAGCTCGGCGGCCACGTCCAGCCGGCCGGGGTCGGGCTGGGCACCCGGCTTGGCGCCGACCGCGGCCTGCCAGCGCAGTTCACGCCAGTTCAGCGCCGTGCTCAGCAGTTGCACCCGCCCGGGCGCCAGTTGCAGGGATTGCAGCGCGCCTGTCGGGCCCAGCAGCAATTCACCGGTGAGACCCTGCGCCGCCAGCCAGGGACGGCTGCCGCCTTGCGCGTCGCGGGCGCCGCCCTGCAGCTGCAGGCCTTGGACGTTGTAGCGACCGGCGCTGCCGGCGCCGGCGATGGCGCTCTGCCATTGACCGCGGGCCTCGGCTTCCAGCCGGGTGCCACTGCCGGCCGGGCCGAGCAGGTTCTCAGCCCAGGCGGGTGGCCGAACCGGGCTGTCGACCAGCAGGCTGATCGCATGCGAGCGCAGCGTGCCGTCGAGCCTGGCCGTCAACTGGTCGATCTGCTGGGTGCCGCTGCGCAGGCCCCCGGCCTTCAGTCGCACCTGCATCGGATCGTCGAGCTGCTCACCGTGGCGCCAGTCGAGGCTGGCGCTGCGCACCGCCAGGCCCGTCAGCGCCAGCCCCTGCACCTGCAGCGCCCCCTCGCTGCGCAGCGCCGGCCAACGGCCCTGCGTCTGCACCTCGGCGCTGAGGCTGCCGGCCCGCGGCCAGGCCGCGGCGCTGCCGGGCGCCAGCGCGTCGAACAGCGGCGCCAGTGGCGCCAGCCTGGCCAGGTCGGAGGCTTTCAACACCGCGTGCCATCGGTCGTCCGCCGGCAGCGCGCCGCCGCCTTGGCCCTGCAGCGTCAGCCGATTGCCGGCCAGCGTGAGCTGGCCATCCACCTGCGCTGCCGGGCCGGCGCTGTGCAGGCGCAGTTCGCCGGCCACGGGCACCCCGGCCAACTGGCTGTCCTGCACGGCGATCGACGCATCGCCGTTCACCGCGGCCAGCAGCCGGTCGATGGCCAGGCTGCCGGACGGCGCTGTGGGGCCGGCCGGCGCGCGCACCAGCAGGTTGGCCTGCGCCTGCGCCGTCAGCCGATGCGGGCCGCGCCGCCAGGCCGAGCCTTCGGCGCCGGGCCACCACGGGCGGGGGTCGAAGTGGGCCAGCGCCGCCTGGCCGCGCAGGCGCCAGCCGCCCGCTTCGATCTGGGCCTGGCCACTGAGCCGCGCCAGCGCATCGCCGGCCCGGGCCTCGGCCTGGGTGATCTTCAAATGGCGCGCGCTGCCGTCGGCCACCAGGCGCAGGCTGACGCTGGGGCGCGACGCGGCCGTGCCGCCGGCCAGCCAGCGGCCGGTGAGGGTGCCATCCAGCGCCAGCGTGGGCGGCGCCGCGCCGGCGGTGGCGGGCCCCAGCGGCAGGCCCTGGGCCCGCAATTTCAGCGGCCCGCCCAGGCTGATCGCCGCCGCACTGCGGTGCAGCCGGGCCGGCAGCAGCTGGTCGATCTGCAGATCCAGCGCCAGGGTGTCGGCCAACCAGCGGCCCTGGCCGGTGACGCGACCCGCGGCGCCGGCCGCACCGACCGCATTCGCCAGCTGCAGCTCGAACTGGTCGAGCACCAGCCGATCGGTCTGGCGCGGCTCGCCGCTGGCCTGCAGGCGCAGGCGCTGCACCGGCAGCCGGCCGGTGTCCCAGGCGCCGGGCAGGGCGTTGACCAGCGTGATCACCGCGGTGGCCGGCTGGTCCAAGCCGTGGGTCTGTATCTCGGCATCACCCGACAGCCGGGTCTGCGGCAGCGCGGCCGACAGGGCTGCCAGGTCCAGCGCCTGGGTCTGCAGCGACAGCGCGCCCAGCGGCCAGGCCGCAAACGGCAGCAGCGTGGCGCGGGCTTGCAGTGATGGCGGCGCGGCGTCGGCAGGGGCGTCGGCACGCGCCTCGCCAGTCAGGCGGGCCTCGGCGGCCAGTCGCGCCAGTGGACCGCTGGCCTTGAGCGTGCCCTGCCAGGCCGGCGCCATCGGGCGCCGCGCCTGCAGATCGGCGGTCACCTCCAGCGGGGCGCCGGTGGCCACGGCCAGGCTGCCGCTGAGCTGAACCGGGCGCGAGGCCTGGTCGCTGCCCGCTTCCAGCGTGAGCGACAGGTCGTCGATCCGGTGTTGCAGCCCGGCCTTGGCACCCAGCGAGAGGGCGGCGCGCGCCTGCTGCACCAGGGGCCACTGGTCGATCTGCACCTCGTCGATCTGCAGCTGGTCGACGCGCAGGTCGATCGGCAGGTGCAGGTCGACCGGCGCCTGCAGTGGCTTGCCCGTGGGCGGCGCGCTGTCGAACTGCAACCGGGCAGCCTGCACCCGGCCCAGCAGCACGGCGCCCTTCACGCCTGGGCGCGGCAACAGTGCCATGCGACCGCCGTCGACCTGCAGCTGCCACAGCTGCAGCCGACCGGCGTTGCCGGGCAACTGCCAGTCGAGCTTGGCGATGCGCAGGCTGCCCGTGGCCAGCGTGCCCTGCACACCGCTGGCCTGCAGGCCCGGCACGCGTTGCAGCAGCCAGGGCAGCACGGCCTCGTGCCGCCAGGCCACCAGGGCCGTGGCGCCCACCACCAGCAGCGCCGCCAGCGTGGTCCACCACAGCGCACGGCCCAGCCGGCGGACGGCGCTGCGCCGTGGCCGGGCTGCCGCCGCGGCGCCCGTGACCGCGCTGCGCGTGGGCAGCGGGTCTGGCGAGGGCGGTGCGGCGGCCATGGTCAGAACGCGATGCCCACGGACAGGTGCAGCCGCAGCTTCTTCAGCTCGTCGGCCCAGGCCAGATCGGCGCGCAGCGGGCCGATCGGGCTGCGCCAGCGCAGGCCCACGCCGTAGCCCAGCGCCGGCTTGAAGTCGCGCCAGTGGGTCACCGCCCGCCCGGCGTCGATGAACAGCGCGCCCCACACCGACGGCATCGAGGCCAGGATGGGCCGCGCCACCTCCACGCTGGCGGTCAACACGTTCAGGCCGCTGACCGTGCCGCCGGCCTCGTCGACCGGGGTCAGCGAGCGGTAGGCATAACCGCGCACCGAGTCGTCGCCACCGGCACGAAAGCCCAGCGCATCGGGCACCACCACGGCGTCGCGCTTGATGATCTGGCCGGCTTCCAGGCGGGCCTGGCCATACCAGTTCTGGCCCAGTGGCAGGTAGCCGGTGAAGCGGCCGTGCAGGCGGGCGAACGGGCCATCCGGCACACCGGGGTGGCGGGCCTGGCCGGCGCCGCCTTGCAGCGCCAGCGTGATGCCGCGGGTGGGCAGCAGCACGCTGTCGAGATCACGCCAGACCAGGTGCAGGTTGGCGCTCAGCGCGGTGGCGGTGCTGGCCGCTGCCGACGACGACAGCACCACGGCCGCGCCCGGCAGCTCGGCCTGCCGCGAGCGCAGCAGTTCCAGGAAATACAGCCGCTCCAGCCGCGGTGTGTCCTGGGTGCGGCCCAGGCGCAGCCGCTGCGACAGCACCACGTCGGTGTCGCTGCGCAGCCGGTCGATCTGCACGCCCAGCAGGTTGCGGTAGAAGCCGGCACCGGGGTGGGTCTGGAAGTCGCCCGCCCAGCTCTGGCTGTCGCGGGCCCATTCGAGCTTGTTGTAGGCCACCACTGGCCAATCGAACGGGCGGCGGTGCAGGTGCTCCAGCGTCACCCGGGGGCCGGTGTTGGCGCTGACGCCCACGCCCACCGTGGCCTGTTGCAGTGGCAGTTCGGTCAGGCGCACGCGCACCGGCGTTTGCGCGGCACCGGCCGGGTCGGGCTCGAAGCCGACGCTGATCGACTGGAACAACAGCGTCTTCTGCAGCCGGTCCTGGTAGGCCAGCAGCCGCTCTTCGGTCAGCGCCGCGCCCTCGCCGAAGCCCGCGAGATGCCTGACCATGGCCTCGTCATGGCGCTGCAGTCCGGTCACCACCACCGGGCCGGCGCCAAACAGCGGGCCGCTGTCGAGCACCACCATCAGCCTGGCGGTCTGGGTGCTGGCATCGATGGCCGCACTGCTGCCGCTGAGGGTGGCGGCGGCATAACCGGCACTGCGCAGCCGGGTGAGCAGTTGCTGCTTGCTGGCTGCCCAGTCGGCGTTGCGGAACACCTGCCCCGGGCGCAGCGCGCCGACGGTCTGCAGCGTCTGCTGCAGCGCCAGCGCATCGGCATCGCCCACGCTGGCGCGCCGGGCCAGTGCGCCTTCGGTCTCCACCCGCCGCTCGGTCACCCGGGTGGGCGGGCCAGGCTGTACCTGCAGGCGCACACGCGCGGGGGTCAGGGCCGACGCCTGGCTGGCACGTGGCTGGCTGGCCGTGCTGGTGGCGCTGCGGCCATCGTTCTCGCGCTGCACGCTGACCTGGGCGTCGAAGTAGCCCTCGGTCTGCAGCAACTCGCGCGCCTGCGACGGGGCGGCGGCGATCAGGCGGTTCAATTCACCATTGCCCAGGCGCTCATTGGCGGGCAATTGCTGCAGCCGCGCCAGATCCAGGTGGCGCTCCAGCAGGTTGCGCAGCGGCGTGGGCGCGTCTACCGTCAGGATCAGGGCCGCGCGGGTGGTGGATGGCAGCGACGCATCGGCGTCGGCGCCGGCGGCGGTGGGGGGCTGGATCAGCGCGCAGCCACCGCCCAGCAGCAATGCACCGGCGGCGGTGTACACGGCCAGGGCCCGTGTGATCCCGCGCAACTTGCCCACTTCAGCGGCCCGCCCGGTGGCGGTGCGCCAGCCTCGACGCCCAGGCGCCGTCATGCCGGGCAACCATTCACTTGGACAGCAGGCGCATCGCCCCTTCCAGGCCCGCCAGCGTGAGCGGGAACATGCGCTGGTTGACGAGTTGCTGCATCACCGAGATGCTCTGCCGGTACTGCCACACGCCCTGCGGCTCGGGGTTGATCCACGCAAACTTGGGGAAGGCGTTGGTCAGCCGCTGGATCCACTCGGCGCCCGGTTCCTCGTTGTTGTACTCGACGCTGCCACCGGGCTGCAGGATCTCGTAGGGGCTCATGGTCGCGTCGCCGACGAAGATGAGTTTGTAGTCCTTGTTGTACTTGCGGATGATGTCCCAGGTGGCCGTCTTCTCGCTGAAGCGGCGGCGGTTGTTCTTCCACATGAAGTCGTAGACGCAGTTGTGGAAGTAATAAAACTCAAGGTGCTTGAACTCGCTCTTGGCCGCCGAGAAGATTTCTTCCACCCGGTGGATGTGCTCGTCCATGGTGCCGCCCACGTCCATCAGCAGCAGCACCTTCACCTTGTTGTGGCGCTCGGGCACCAGCTTGATGTCGAGGTAGCCGGCATTGGCTGCGGTGCAGTGGATGGTGTCTTCCAGGTCCAGCTCTTCGGCCGCGCCTTCGCGGGCAAAGCGGCGCAGCCGGCGCAGCGCCACCTTGATGTTGCGCGTGCCCAGCTCGAGCGTGTCGTCGTAGTCCTTGTAGGCACGCTGGTCCCACACCTTCACCGCGCTCTTGTTGCGGCCCTTTTCCTGGCCGATGCGGATGCCCTGCGGGTTCTGGCCGTAGGCGCCGAACGGGCTGGTGCCACCGGTGCCTATCCACTTGCTGCCGCCTTCGTGGCGCTCTTTCTGCTCCTCGAAGCGCTTCTTGAGCGTCTCCATCAGCTCGTCCCAGCCCATCTTCTCGATCTTGGCCTTCTCCTCGGCGCTGAGCTCCAGTTCCAGGTTCTTGCGCAGCCAGTCGAGCGGCACTTCCTTGGTGAAGTCGGCCAGCATCTCCACACCCTTGAAGTAGGCACCGAAGGCGCGGTCGTACTTGTCGAAGTGGGCCTCGTCCTTGACCAACGTGGTGCGCGCCAGGTAGTAGAACTGGTCGACCGAGGTGTCGATCACGCCGGCCTTCACCGCCTCGAGCAGGGTGAGGAATTCCTTGACGGAGACCGGCAGCTTGGCGGCGCGCAGGGTGTAGAAGAAGTTGATCAGCATGGGGCGGCTTTCATGGGACCTGAGGGCCCTTGGGCTGAAGCATACCCATTTCAGCGCCCGGACTTGCGGCGCCTGCCGTCGCGCCCCGGCGCGCTGCCGTGGCGCTCGAGCCAGCCGAAGAACTCCGAATACCAGAGCTGGCTGTTGCGCGGCTTGAGGATCCAGTGGTTCTCGTCGGGAAACCACAGCAGCCGCGCATCCACCTCGCGTGCTTTCAGCGTGTTGTAGTAGGCCAGGCCCTGGGCATCGGGCACGCGGTAGTCCCGTGCGCCGTGGATCACCAGCGTGGGCGTGTGCATGGTCGCGGCAAAGGCGTGCGGGCTCTGCGCCTGCACCCGCGCCAGGTCGTCCCAGTACCAGCCGCCCAGTTCCTTGGCATGCCAGGCCCAGGCGTCGTCGGCAAACATCGCCGTCCAGTCGAAGCAGCCGGCATGGCACACGTAGGCGGCGTAGCGGCCGGCGGGTACATGGGCGTTCATCCAGGCCACCATGTAGCCGCCGTAGCTGCCGCCGGCGGCATACACCCGTTTCGGGTCGATGTAGGGGCGCTGGAGCAGCTCGGTGGTGGCCGCCTCGATGTCCTGCAGTTCCAGCTGACCCCAGCGGTGGGTGATGCTGTCGAGGAAGGCCTGGCCGAAGCCCGACGAGCCGTGGTAGTTGACCACCGCCACCACTTGCCCGCAGGCACCCCCAGTGGCACCGCCGGCGGCGAGCAGCCGGTTGTTCCAGCGGTAATGCCAGTTGTCGCCCACGGCGGTGTGCGGCCCACCGTGGATCACCTGCAGCAACGGGTATTGCTTGCGCTTGTCGAAGCCGGGCGGGAAGAACAACCACACCTGCACCGGATCACCCAGCGCGCCGGTGATGCGGATCACTTCGTGGTGGCCCAGCGCCAGCCGGGCCATGACGGGGTCGTTGAACGACTCGATGCGCCGAGGCGCCGCGCCCGGCAGGTGGGCGTGGCATTGCGCCGGATGATCGGCCGCATCGGCCACCGTCACCAATGTGCCGGCGGCCTTGTCGAAGGACTGCACCGTGCCGCCGCGCACCACCACCTCGGCGCGCCGGTCGGCCAGGTCGAAGCGCCACAGGTGACGCTGGCCGTGCTGCTCGGCGGCCAGCAGCACCGCCTGGCCGTCGTCTTCCCACTGCAGCGGCGCGGCCACGGCGTGGTCCCATTCGGCGCTGACCACCTCCACCGGTTCACCCGGGCGCACCAGCGCCAGTTGCCCCGGCATGGTGTGGCGCAGCGCCTGGTGGCTGGCGATGAAGGCCACCTGCCGGCCGTCGGGGCTGTAGCGGGGTGCGCCGAAATCCCAGCCCAGGTCTTGCGCGATGGTGTCGATGCGGCCGCGCTTGAGATCGAGTTCGGCCAGCGCCAGCCGGCCGTCGATGCGCTGCTCGGGCGCCGGGTCGAAGGCGAACACGATGCGCTTGCCATCCGGCGAGATGTCGAAGCTGTTGGCATCCGGCTCGGTCCAGGCCAGCGAGTAGCGCGTGCCTTCGAACAGGTCGCGTACCTTGCCGGTTTGCAGATTCATCCGGAGCAAATGCGGTACCCGCCCCACCGGCAGGAAGTGGTCCCAGTGCCGGTACTGCCCCTCGCTGGTGGCGATGCCGGTTTCCTTGCGCGCCTTGAAGGCCTTCATCGCCTTGGCCTGCGCCTTCTCGCCCTTCAACGCCGGCCAGACCCACGAGACGAACACGATGTGTCGGCCGTCGGGGCACCAGCGGAAGGCGTCGATGCCGGTGGCCACGTCACCCACGCGTTGGGCTTCGCCGCCGTCGACCGGTATGACGTAGAACTGCGGTGCCTCGTCCTTGTGGCCCTGCTGCTCGCGCTGCGCGACGAAGCCGACCAGGTGGCCGTCGGGGCTGAAGCGCGGCTGGCCGTCCTTCTCGCCGCAGTGGGTCAGGCGGCGCGGCGCGCCGCCCAGCGTGGACAGCAGCCACAGCGCGCTGTCGGACTTGTTCTCATCCATCGAGAACGACGCCAGCGCACACACCACCTGCGCGCCATCGGGTGACACGCTGGGCGGGCCCAGCCGCTGCAGTTGCCAGAGATCGTCGATCGTCATCTGTTGGCGCTTGGGCATGGGGCCTCGCTTTGCTGGCGCCGAGTGGCGCCGAAATGACCAGGGGCCGCTCATGGCGGCCCCTCATTGTGGCTTGGCGGCGGGCGCTTTGGGCCCGCCGTGGCGCGCGCTAGGCCGTGACGCGGAAGCGATTGACCAGCCCCGACAGGCGCTGCGTCTGACCGGTCAGGCTCTGCGCCGCGGCCGCCACCTGCTCGACCAGCGCGGCGTTCTGCTGCGTGGTGCCGTCGATCTCGCGCACCGAGCCGTTGACCTCGCGGATGCGCTCGTTCTGTTGCCTGGAGGCCGCCGAGATGTCGCCGATCAGCGCGCGCACCCGGGTCACGCCGCCGACCAGTTCGGTCATCGTGCTGCCCATCTGGCCGACCAGGCGCGTGCCGTTGTCCACCCGCTCCACCGATTCGGCGATCAGCGTTCGCACCTCGGCCGAGGCCGCCGAGACACGATGCGCCAGCGCGCGCACCTCGCTGGCGACGACCGCGAAGCCACGGCCCTGCTCGCCGGCGCGGGCGGCCTCCACCGCGGCGTTGAGTGCCAGGATGTTGGTCTGGAACGCGATGCCGTCGATCACGCCGATGATGTCGGCGATGCGGCGCGACGAGTCGCTGATGCCTTGCATGGTGCCCACCACCGCGCCCATCGCGCTGCCGCCCTGCTCGGCGATCTGGCCGGTGCGCTCGACCACCTCATGGGCGTCCTGCGCATGGCCGGCGTTGCTCGCCACGATCTCGATCAGCAGCTCCAGCGACGCCGAGGTCTGCTGCAGCGAGCTGGCGGTGCGCTCGGTGCGCACCGACAGGTCGAGGTTGCCGCTGCTGATCTCGGACGAGGCATGGCCGATCGCTTCGCTGGACTCGCGCACCGCCTGCACCATCGCCGCCAGTTGCTCGGTCATGGTCTGCAGCGAGCGCAGCAGCTGCGCGGCTTCGTCGTTGCCCTCGACCTCGATGCGTGCGCTCAGGTCGCCCTGGGCCACGCGGGCGGCCAACGCGGCCGCGGCACGCAGCGGACGGGTCACCGATCGCGTCAGCAGCACGGCAAACACCACGGCGCCGGCGGCCATCACCGACAGCAGTGCGGCCAGGCCCAGCGTGCGGCGATCGTTGCGGTCGGCAATCGCCTGCGCGCTCTGCGCGGCCCGCTGACGCTGCAGTTGGGTGAGCGTGTTCAGCTCGGCGGCCCACTGCGCCTGGATCGGCGCGAAGCGGCCGGTCAAGGTCTTGGCGGCTTCTTCGCCGGCGAAGGCCAAGGTGTAGTTCACCGCTTCGTCGACCACCGGCTCGGCCTGTTGGCGCAGCGTGGCGGCCTTGCCCAGCGCTGCCTTCTCGTCGGCGTCGAGCTTCAGGCGGCCGAACTCGGCCTCCTTGTCCTTGATCGACTTCAGCAGCTTGCGGTAGGTCTCGACCTCGACGTTGACCAGCCCACCATCGGTCTGCAGGCCGGCATTGCGCACGGCCGACACCAGCCGCAGCTGCGATTCCAGCATGGCATGCACCGTGTCGACCCGTGACTGGGCAACGCGGGCGGCGTCGGCGGTGTCGGCCTGGCTCTGGCGGCCCAGCAGCACGGCGGCGCCGAAGGCGGCCACCGCCGCGACGATCACGCCGCCGATACCGATCGCCAGGCGGGTGCCAATTCTCAGGTTCGAAAGCATGTCGGGATGTCCGGTGTGGTCAGGCTGCGACGGCCATGGCGTCGCGGATTCGGCGCTAGGTCGGTCACTCCTTGGTGATCGCCACGCCGACGAAGCCATCGATGCCCGGCGCCTTCTTGACGAACATCGAACGCGCCTCGAGCTTCTTGCTCGCCGGGTTGATGAACTGGTAGTCGACCCAGCCCTCGCCCTTCTGCGCCGTGGCGACGAAATCCTTGACGAAGGCCTTGCCCGACGGGTCCTTGGACTCCAGCGTGTTCTTGCCGATCAGCTTGTCGTTGAGCGAGCTGGCCAGCACGTCTCCCTTCATCAAGGTGACGATCACGTTCATGCCGTTGGCCTTCCACTGGGCGGCGGTGTTGAAGTCCTTGACGGCCTGCTCGGCGCCAACTTTCTTGAGGTGGTCGAGCGCGGCATTGACCTGTGCCGCGGCGTCGACGCGCGAGGCGCCAGCCCAGGCGGAGACGGTGCAGACGGCCGACAGCAGGGTGGCAGCGAGGAATCGATGGGTGGATTTCATGGAGGCTCCGGAGTGAGAGGGACTGGATGTCCCAATTTCGGAGCCGGCCATCGGAACTTGAGGCCCGCCTTGCGCGCAATCCGGCACGGCGGCCGCGCCGGTTGCTGCCGTCGCGGGGCGGGCTAGCGGGCGCGCTCGAGCTGGAAGTCGAGGTGCCCGCGCACCGTGGGCCATTCGTCGGCGGTGATGCTGTAGACCGCGGTGTCGCGCAGCGTGCCGTTGGACGCGCGCTGGTGATTGCGCAACATGCCGTCGAACTGCGCCCCCAGGCGCTCGATGGCGCGGCGGCTCGGGGTGTTGAAGCGGTGGGTGCGGAACTCGACCGCGATGCATTGCAGCGCGTCGAAGGCATGGCCCAGCAGCAGGCGCTTGGCCTCGGTGTTGAGCGGTGTGCGCTGCACCCGGCTGGCGTACCAGGTCGAGCCGATCTCGACGCGCTGGTGCGCGTTGTCGATGTTCATGTAGGTGGTCATGCCCACCGGCGTGCCGCCGGCGTCGAGCACCGTGAACGGCAGCATCGCGCCCGCCGCCAGCAGGCCCAACCGGCGTTCGATCTCGGCGGCCATGCGATCGGGCGCCGGGATCGCCGTGTACCAGAGTTGCCAGAGTTCGCCGTCCTTGACCGCCTCGGCCAGCGCCGCGGCGTGATCGCGGTGCAGCGGCGCCAGCCGCACATGCCGGCCCTGCAGCGTGACCGGTTCGGTGATGCGGGGCAGGGCCATGGCCGCGGGCTCAGCGGTTGTGGCGCTGCATGAACACCAGCTTCTCGAACAGGGTCACGTCCTGCTCGTTCTTCAGCAGCGCGCCCACCAGCGGCGGCACCGAGACCTTCTCGTCCTTGCTCTGCAGCACCTCGAGCGGGATGTCCTCGGCCACCAGCAGCTTCAACCAGTCGAGCAACTCGCTGGTGCTGGGCTTCTTCTTCAAGCCGGGCAGGTTGCGCACGTCGTAGAAGGTCTTCATCGCCGCCGACAGCAGCTCTTTCTTCAGCCCGGGGAAGTGCACGTCGACGATGCTTTTCATCGTGTCGGCATCGGGGAACTTGATGTAGTGGAAGAAGCAGCGGCGCAGGAAGGCGTCGGGCAGCTCCTTCTCGTTGTTGCTGGTGATGAACACCACCGGGCGGTGCTTGGCCTTGACCAGTTCACGCGTCTCGTAGACGTAGAACTCCATGCGGTCGAGCTCACGCAGCAGGTCGTTCGGAAACTCGATGTCGGCCTTGTCGATCTCGTCGATCAGCAGCGCCACCTGCTGGTCGGCGTTGAAGGCCTGCCACAGCACGCCCTGCACGATGTAGTTGCGGATGTCGCGCACCTTCTTCGAGCTTTCGTCGTCGGCCAGCTGGCTGTCGCGCAGGCGGCTCACGGCGTCGTACTCGTACAGGCCCTGCTGGGCCTTGGTGGTGCTCTTCACGTGCCATTGCAGCAGCGGCATGCCCAGCGCGGCCGACACCTCCTCGGCCAGCATGGTCTTGCCGGTGCCGGGCTCGCCCTTGACCAGCAACGGCCGCTTCAGCGTGATCGCCGCGTTCACCGCCAGCATCAGGTCTTGCGTGGCAACGTAGTTGTCGGATCCTTGAAACTTCATGGCGTGTGCGGCGGTGCGGGCCGTGGCAGAGGGTGAGGGGAGGGGGTTCAAAGCGGCGAAATCAGTATAAGGGTGGCCTCTATAATCACGCGTCATCCGGTTGACAGCCATCAAGTGGCGACCGGACCCCAAGAGGTGCAGCTGCGGCGGGGTCCGCTGGTTGCATCGTCCACCCGCAGCGACATCACAAGCCCGCGAGACAATGAAAAAAGCGCTCTCAATGCTCCCTCTGGTGCTGGCCCTGGCCGGCATGAGCACCGTGTCACAGGCCCAGGATGCCAAGGGCGGTGATGCCGCCAAGGGCGCCACCAAGGCCGCCATGTGCATCGGCTGCCACGGCCTCGTCGGCTACCAGGCCACCTTTCCCGAGGTCTACAAGGTGCCGATGATCTCGGGCCAAGGCGCCAAATACATCGTGTCATCGCTCACCGCCTACCAGAAGGGCGACCGCAAGCACCCGACGATGCGCGGCATCGCCGCGTCGCTGACCGAGCAGGACATGGCCGACCTGGGCGCCTACTACGAGCAGCATGGCAAGGGCGTGGGCACCGCCGCCCCGGCCACACTGGCCAAGCCCGCACCCGATGCGCTGAAAGACCGCATGGCCGCCTGCGTGGCCTGCCACGGTGCCAACTTCAGCGCACCGATCGATCCCACCTACCCGAAGCTGGCGGGTCAGCATCCCGACTTCCTGTTTGCCGCGCTGAAGGCGTATCACACCGACGGCAATGCCTACGTGGGCCGTTCCAACGCCACGATGCGCAGCCAGGTGGTGCAAGAGGCCGACGGCAAGAAGAAGCTGACCTTCAGCAACGCCGAGCTCAAGCAGGTGGCGCAGTACCTGTCGTCGCTGCCCGGCGATCTGCGCGTGGTGCCGCAAAGCCGCTTCCGCTGAACGTCAAACCCGCCCAAACAAAGCCGCTGGCCACCCCAGCGGCTTTTTTGTGCACGGATTGTGCTCAAGCGCAGCGGGCGCTCTGCCGATAACCCACGGAGACCATGGGCCAGCGCCACCTGAAGAAGATCCCCGTCACCCAACTGCAGTTGGGCATGCACCTGCACGCGCTCGAAGGCAACTGGCTGGACCACCCCTTCTGGAAGACGCGCTTCGTGATCAAGGACGGCGCTGACATCCGTCGCCTGCTCGACAGCCCCGTGCGTGAATGCTGGATCGACACCACATTGGGCCTGGACGTGCTGGCAGCGCCCTCGCCAGCATCGGTGGTGCTTTCCTCGCCAGCGTCAGCGGCGGCAGCCATCCCCGAACCGGCACCGGAGCCCGCCCTTGCGGACGTGGCGCCGGCCTCGCCCGAACGACCCGCCCGCGCCTCGATGGCCGAGGAACTGCGCCAGGCGGCGCAGCTGTGCCACCGCTCGCGCGAGGCGGTCACCACGATGTTCGCCGAGGCCCGGCTGGGCCATGCGCTGCAGGCCGAGCGCTGCCTGCCGCTGGTCGACGACATCACCCGGTCGGTCTACCGCAACCCGGGCGCGCTGGTCAGCCTGGCGCGGCTGAAGACCGCCGACGACTACTCGTACATGCATTCGGTGGCGGTGTGCGCGCTGATGGTGGCGCTGGCCCACCAGATGGGCATGGACGATGCCGACAGCCGTGAGGCCGGCCTGGCCGGCCTGCTGCACGATCTGGGCAAGGCGGCGATGCCGCTGAACATCCTGAACAAGCCGGCCAAGCTGACGGACAGCGAGTTCGACATCATCCGCACCCATCCCGAGCGCGGCTATCGCATGCTGCAGGAAGGGCGTGGCGCCAGCGAGGTGGCGATGGACGTGTGCCTGCACCACCACGAGCGCATCGATGGTCGCGGCTACCCGCACCGCCTGGCGGGCGACAAGCTCTCCACCTTCTCGCGCATGGGCGCGGTGTGCGACGTGTACGACGCCATCACCTCCAACCGGCCGTACAAGGCGGGCTGGGATCCATCGGAGTCGATCTCGCGCATGGCGTCGTGGAAAGGTCAGTTCGACCCCATCGTCTTCCAGCACTTCGTGCGCAGCCTGGGCATCTACCCCAACGGCTCGCTGGTGCGACTGGCCTCGGGTCGGCTGGCGGTGGTGATGGAGCAGAACCCGCACGCGCTGACCGCGCCGATGGTCAAGGCCTTCTTCGATGTGGCGGCCGATCGGGCGATCACCCCGCTGCTGCTGGACCTGTCGGCCGGTGCACCCGACCGCATCGTCGACCGCGAGCCACCCGGGCGCTGGAACTTTCCGCACCTCAACGCGCTGTGGGCTGGTGAAGAGGTGCTGGCCGCCAAGGCCTGAGCAGGCTGCGGTCGCGTCGGCCGCTCACACCTTGGGTTTGAAGCGCCCCAGCAGCAGCGCGTTGCTGATCACGCTGACCGACGACAGCGCCATCGCACCACCCGCCACCACCGGGCTCAGCAGCCCGAACGCGGCCAGCGGGATGCCCACCACGTTGTAGGCGAAGGCCCAGAACAGGTTCTGCCGGATGCGCCGGGTGATCGCGCGCGACAGCTGCAGCGCTTCGGCCACCAGCAACGGATCGCCGCGCAGCAGCGTGAGGCCGGCGGTCTGCATCGCCACATCGGTGCCACCACCGTCGGCATGCGTCATCGCCAGGCCCACGTCGGCGGCGGCCAGCGCCGGCGCGTCGTTCACGCCGTCGCCCACCATGGCCACGCGCTGGCCCGGCGCCAGGCCGTCGCGCAGCTGCTGGATGACGCGGGCCTTGTCGGCAGGCAATACCTCGGCACGCACTTCGATGATGCCGACCTCGCGCGCCAGCGCCTCGGCCGCGCCGCGGTTGTCGCCGCTGACCAGCACCACCCGCAGGCCCTCGCGCTGCAGCGCGGCCACGGCCTTGGCAGCGCCCGGCTTGGCCTGGTCGCCGAAGGCCAGCAGGCCCAGCGCGCGCGGCGCTTCGCCGGCCGGCCGTTCGGCCAGCCACGAGACGCTGCGGCCCAACGCCGCCCAGGCCTGTGCCTGCGCACCGAGCTGGGCATCGGCCACGCCCAGCTCGGCCATCCACACGCTGCTGCCCAGGCACAGCGATCGGCCGGCCACCTCGCCCTCGATGCCGCGGCCAGGCACGGCGCGCGGCAGGCCGCCCGGCGCGGCGGCAATGCCTTCGGCCGACGCGGCCTGCACCACGGCGCGCGCCAGCGGGTGCTCGCTGGCGGACTGCAGCGCGGCGGCCAGCGCCAGCAGCTCGGCGCGGCCGCCGGGCAGCGCGGTGCTGGTGCTGGCGTCCACCAGGCGGGGTTGGCCTTCGGTCAGCGTGCCGGTCTTGTCGAACGCCACCACCTTGACCGCGCGCATCAGCTCCAGCGCCTGCGCGTCGCGCACCAGGATGCCGCGGCGCGCGGCCAGGCCGGTGCCCACCATCAGGGTGGCAGGGGTGGCCAGGCCCAGCGCGCAGGGGCAGGCGATCACCAGCACCGACACCGCGTGGATCAGCGCCTCGGCCCAATCGCCGTTGGCCACGCCCCAACCCAGCAAGGTGAGCAAAGCCACGCCGAACACCACCGGCACGAAGACCGCCGCCACCCGATCCACCGTCTGCTGGATCGGCGCCTTGCGCGCCTGCGCCGACTCGACCATCAACACGATCTGCGACAGCATGCTGGCCGCACCCACCGCGGTGGTGCGCACCACCAGCGCACCTTCGCCGTTGATGGCGCCGCCGGTGACACGATCACCCGGTTCACGTGCCACCGGCAGGCTCTCGCCGGTCAGCAGCGATTCATCCAGATGGCTGCGGCCTTCGACCACCACGCCGTCGGTGGGCAGGCGCTCGCCGGGGCGCACCAGCACCTCGTCACCGGGCTGCACCTGGGCCAGCGGCACGCTGGTCTCGGCGCCATTGCGCCGCACGCGGGCGGTGTCGGGCCGCAGCGCGCGCAGGCCGTCCAGCGCCACCAGGGTGCGGCGCTTGGCGCGCGCCTCCAGCCACTTGCCGAACAGCACCAGCGTGATCACCACCGCGGCGCTCTCGAAGTACAGGTGCGGCATGCCCTGCGGATCGCGCCACCACATCACCAGGCTCAGACCGTAGGCGGCGCCGGTGCCGGTGGCCACCAGCAGGTCCATGTTGCCGGCGCGGTTGCGCAAGGCCTTCCAGCCGGCGACGAAGAAGCGCGCGCCGAAATAGAACAGCACCGGCGTGGCCAGCAGCCACTGCCACAGCGCCGGCAGCATCCAGTGGCGGCCGATCAGGTCGCCGACCATCGGCAGCACCAGCGGGGCGGACAGCGCCGCGGCCACGGCCACGCGCCAGCCTTCGTCGCCGCGGTGGATGGGCGGCGCGGCGCTGCCGCTGTCGAGCACTGCCGCTTCGTAACCGGCGCGCTGCACGGCGGCCAGCAGCAACTCGTCGGCGGCACTGCCGGCCAGCCGGCGCACCTGCGCAGTGCTGGTGGCCAGGTTGACGCTGGCGGCCAGCACGCCCGGCACGCGGCTCAGCGCCTTCTCGACCCGGCTCACGCAGCTGGCGCAGGTCATGCCGTCGATGCGCAGGTTGCGCAGGTCTTCGGGGATGCCGTAGCCGGCCTTGGCCACCGCGTCGGCCACGGCCTGGGCAGTGGCGCCGGCGCTGCCAGCATCCAGCACCAGCCGGGCCGAATCGGTGGCGCCGTTGACGCTGGCCTGCTGCACGCCGGGCACGCGGGCGATGGCTTTCTCCACCCGCGCCACGCAACTGGCGCAGGTCATGCCGGTGATGGACAGCTGCAGGGTCAGAGGGTCGGCCATGGCCCGCATGCTAGCCCCGGGCGCAAAATCAATGCTTTACCCAACGCATCGCCCGGAGATCCCCACCATGATCGAGATGACCCTGCCCACCATGACCTGCGGCCACTGCGTGCGCAGCGTGACCGAGACCGTGCAGCGTGTGGATGCCGATGCCACGCTGCAGATCGACCTGCCCACGCACCAGGTGAAGATTGAATCGGCCAAGCCGGCCGAGGTGTTTGCCGCGGCGCTGACCGAAGAGGGCTACGCGCCAGCCTGAACATTGCGCGATGGTCACGAGGTGGCGCGTCGGCGCACTGCCTCGATGTAGGCTTGGCCGTCGGGCGGCAGGCCGCTGCGCTGGCTGACCCAGATCATTTCGCCCAGGCACTCCATCACCTCGTGATGTGCGGCGTGCAGCGCGTTGCGGCGCGCGGCCAGCAGGCCCACCGCCTGGCGGATGCCGGTGGGCTGGTCGATGTCGCATTGCTCGGCGATCGACAGGTGCATGGCCAGATGCAGAAACGGGTTGGTGCGGCCGTCTTCCACGCTGTAGCTGGCGGCGATCGCGGCATCCACATCGGCCAGGTCGGCGTGGTACTCGGGGTGCTCGCTCACCCAATCGGCGGCCATCGCTTCCATCGGCGTCAGCGGCAGGCGTTCGCGCTGCTTGCGCCAGGTCTCGCAGAAGAATCGCCGCACATCGTGCTGGGAGGGTTGGAACATCCCACAATTGTCGGTTGTCTGCGATCCCCCACTCCCACAAGGCTCCCATGACCCTGATGAACCCGACCACGGCCCAGCTCTTCACCGAGGCCCGCACCCAGAACGGCTACCTCGATCAGCCGGTGGCCGATGCCACGCTGCGCGCGCTGTATGACCTGGTGAAGTTCGGCCCCACCGCGGCCAATACCAGCCCGGCGCGTTTCAAGTTCGTGCGCACGGCCGAGGCCAAGGCGCAACTGCTGGCCTGCGTGTCGCCCGGCAACGTGGCCAAGATTCAGCAGGCGCCGGTGACGGTGATCGTCGGCATGGACCTGGCCTTCTACGAGCACCTGCCGCGGCTGTTTCCGCACGTCGACGCGCGGCCGTGGTTTGCCGGCAAGCCGGCGGTGATCCAGGAGTCGGCCTTCCGCAACTCCAGCCTGCAGGGTGGTTACCTGATCATCGCCGCACGTGCGCTGGGGCTGGATTGCGGGCCGATGAGCGGCTTCGATGCGGCCAAGGTCGACGCTGCCTTCTGGGCCGGCACCGAGGTCAAGACCAACTTCATCTGCACGCTGGGCCACGGCGACCCGAGCAAGGTGTTTGCGCGCAACCCGCGGCTGGATTTCGACGAAGCCTGCACGCTGGTCTGATCGCGGGCCGGTGTTGCCGCTGATGGCGCTGATGGCGCTGATGCGCGGACTGGGCGGGGTTTCGTACTAGGCGGCGGGGCGGAATGCTCTCTTAACATAGCAGCATTCATCCAACCCACACTGCACGCCTGGGAGGGCCTCATGCCGGTGATCGTGGTGGCCAATCCCAAGGGCGGGGTTGGCAAGAGCACGGTAGCCACCAACCTGGCCGGTTGGCTGGCGCGCCAGGGCCATGCCGTGATGCTGGGCGACCTGGATCGCCAGCAGAGTGCACGCCACTGGCTGGCGCTGCGCCCGGCGCAGCTGCCGCCCATCCGCGGCTGGGACGTGATCGACGGCGACCTGGTGCGCCCGCCCAAGGGCACCACCCACCTGGTGCTCGACACCCCGGCCGGCCTGCACGGCAAGCGGCTCGATGCGGTGATGAAGCTGGCCGACCGGCTGCTGGTGCCGCTGCAGCCCAGCCCCTTCGACCTGGCCGCCACCCATGCCTTCCTGGCCCAGGTGCGCACCCACAAGCGCGCCGACAAGGTGGCGCTGGGCCTGGTGGCGGTGCGGGTCAAGGAGCACACCCATGCCACCGAGCACCTGCACGAGTTTCTGGCGGCGCTGAACCAGACGCCGCTCACCCACCTGCGCGACACGCAGAACTACGCCCACCTGGCCGCCCGCGGCCTCACGCTGTGGGACGTGGCCGCCGGCCGCGTCGAGCGTGACCTCCAGCAATGGCAACCCTTGATCGACTGGCTGCAGACATGACCGATGCTTCTCCCGATACCCGTGTTCACTTCGCCACCCTGGCTTCGATGCAGGCCCTGGTCGGCCAGCACCTGGCCACCAGCCCCTGGGTGACGGTGGACCAGGACCGCATCAACCTGTTTGCACAGGCCACCGGCGACCACCAGTGGATCCACGTCGACGTCGAGCGCGCCAAGGCCGGCCCCTACGGCGCGCCGATCGCGCACGGCTTTCTCACGCTGTCGCTGCTGCCCGAGCTGGCGGCCACCGCGATGTGCATCGACGACGTGAAGATGAGCATCAACTACGGCCTGAACCGGGTGCGCTTCACTGGCCCGGTGCCCGCCGGCAGCCGGGTGCGCGGCGTGCTGAAGCTCAAGGCCTACGAGCCGATCGAAGGCGGCGTGCAGCTGACCACCGAGGTCACCATCGAGCGCGAGGGCGCCGAGCGGCCGGTGTGCGTGGCCGAGACCGTGGCGCGCCGCTTCACCTGAGCAGGACCGTCGTTGTCGAACCCGGAGGCCTTGAACCCATGAAAGTGCTGCTGGTCGACGACCACCCTCTGATCCTGTCTGCGCTGCAGACCATCATCAACACGCTCGACGACGCGGTGGCGGTGGTCACCGCTGACAACCCCGCCGATGCCTTTGCGCTGCTGGCGCGCGACCCCGAGGTCGAACTGGTGCTGCTGGATCTGGGCCTGGGCCAGGACGTGGACGGCTTTGCGGTGCTGGCCGACCTGCGCGCTCGTTACCCGGCGCTGCCGGTGGTGGTGGTGTCGGCCACCGAACAACTGGCCGACATGGTGCGGGCGGTGGACATGGGCGCGATGGGCTTCGTGCCCAAGCGCACCCCCACGCGCGAACTGTTCGAGGCGCTGGCGCTGGTGCTCTCCGGCGGCGTCTTCATCCCGCCCGCGCTGCTGGGGCTGGTGCGCCTGCCGGGCGTGAACCTGATCGACCTGGCCGTGGAAGCCGATGCCGCTGCGGCGCGGCGTGCCGCCAATGCCGCGGCCACGCCCGGTGCCTGGTCGCCCGCGCCGCTGCCAGGCAGCGATGCCGCCTCCGCGGTGATGCGTCCGATGCCGGGCGATGCCCCACCCGCGCTGGTACTGGCCGTGGGTGCCACGGGCGTGCTGCCGCGCGCCGCCATGGTGGCGCTGGGCCTCACGCCGCGCCAGGGCGACGTGCTCACGCTGCTGCTCAAGGGCCTGCCCAACAAGCTGATCGCCCGCGAGCTGAACGTGTCGGTCGACACCGTCAAGGACCACGTGGCGGCGGTGCTGCGCGCGCTGGGCGTCAACTCACGCACCCAGGCGGTGCTGACGGTGAGCCGCATGACGCAGCAGGTGGGTGGTGGGCCGGTGGCGGCCCCAGGCGCCTGATCGGATCGGCGCGCAGCCTCGCCGTCGCCCCAGCCAAGGCTTCGACGATCAGACTGCGGCGGTCGGCGGTGGTGCGGTGGTGCAGGCCGGGGGCGGGGCCACCGCCGCGCGGGCGATGTCGCGGCCCTCGTTGCTCGGCCCGGCGGCGCGCACCACGGTGACGGTGCAGTCAGCCTGCGCCACCACCTGCGACGACACGCTGCCCAGCAGCCGCCGCAGTGTCGAGCTGCCGCGCGCGCCCATCACCACATGGTCGATCTGGTTGCGCTGGGCGAACTCGATCAGCGCCCCGGCCACGTCGGAGGCTTCCAGCACATGGAAGGTCAGCCGGCCCTCTTCGAGGTTGAGCGCCTTGCTGATCGGCCGCGCCCAGTGCTTGAGCCCGACCAGCTGCTTGACATGGCGGCTGCGGCCGTCGGCGTCGACCAGGTCGTCCATGCCGATGCGGGTGATGCGCATCACGCTGACGCAGGCCAGCCGCGCGCCGGGCTCGGTCAGCACGATGCGGCGCACGGTCTCACGCAACTGCTGCAGCAGTTCGGTGGTGGCATGGTCCAGGTCGACCGCGGCCATGATGATCGGGCTGCGGTCGAGCTGCTCGACGATGTTGGCGCGGTCGTGGGCCGGTTCGGCGCCCAGCGCGAAGAACCAGCGCTTGAAGGTCTTGAGTGCGCCGCTGCGCTGCAGTTTCTCGGCACGCCGGGTCAGCGCCACCTGGCTGGGGTCCTGCAGGTCGAGCGCCAGTTGGGCGGCGCTCTGGTAGCGGCGCTCGGGCTTGACCTCCAGGCAGCGCAGGATCACCTCCTGCAGCCACGGCGGGCAGTCGGGGCGCAGGCTGCGCGGTGGCACCGGGTCGACATACAGGCGGCGGCGCAGGCCGCGCACCGTCTCGGGCTGGCCGAACGGCCGCTCGCCGGTGGTGAAGTGGTAGAGCATCACGCCCAGCGCAAACAGGTCGCTGCGGGGATCGTTGCGTACGAACTGCACCTGCTCGGGCGACATGTAGGGTCCGGTGCCCATCGGCAGGCTGAACTCCTCGTCCAGCAGGTCGGGCAGGTGGTCGTGCCGCGACAGGCCGAAATCGACCAGCACCGCGGTACCGTCCTCGCGGAACATGATGTTGCTGGGCTTGACGTCCAGGTGCACCAGGTGCTGGCGGTGCAGCTCGTGCAGCGCGGTGGCCACGCGCGAGCCGATCTCGATCACCTCGTCGAGCGCCAGCGGCGCCTCGTCAAGCCGCGGGCGCAGCGAGGCGCCCTCGATGCGCTCCATCACGATGTAGGGCTGGCGGGTGAAGTCGCCCTTGGCGATGAACTTGGGCACATGCCGGCCGGCCAGCATCGGCAGGATCATCTGCTCGACCTCGAAGCCGACGATGGTGGCCGGGTCTTCGCCACCCTTGATGCGCGGCACCTTCATGATCAGCGGCAGCCGCGAGTCACCCTGGTGGTTGACCTCGACCACCTGCCACAGGTGGGCCATGCCACCCAGGTGCAGCTTCTGCTGCAGTTCGAAGCGGTCGATCACGCGGCCCGGGGCCAGCGTGCTGGGCGCGTCTTCGCCACCCTGGCCGGTATAGCCCAGCGTGCGGCTGTAGAGCTTGGAGTCCATCAGTGGCCGTCTTCGAGCCGCGCTGCCAGGCGCTGCGGCAGGTTGGCCGCACGGATCTTGAAGCCGGCGCTCTCGTGGTCGTAGGGCACGCGGTGGAAGGTCAGCGTGCCTTCGGCCTCGTCGAGCATGGCGTAGCAGGCGGCCGGGTTGCCATCCCGCGGCTGGCCGGCCGAGCCGGGGATCACCAGCCACTGCCGGTGCGGCGGCACCGGGATGGCCACGCCCGGCGTGGGCACGAAATCACCGGCCTTGCCGGCGGCCGACAGGTGGTAGAGCCGCGGCTCGTGCACATGGCCGCAGAAGGTGTAGCGGCAGTCGGTGGCGCCCAGGCTCTTCACCGCCTCGCTGCGGCCCAGGATGTAGGCCCATCCGGTGGGTGCCCAGGCATTGGCATGCACGTAGAGCTGGTCGGCGTGGCGCTGCAGCATCGGCAGGCTGGCGAGAAAGTCGATCTGCGTGGCGTCCAGTTGCGCGCGGGTCCACTCGACCACGTAGCGGGCGTCGGGCCGCATGCCCGGCGCCGCTCCGCGCACCACCGCCTCGTCGTGGTTGCCCATCACGGCCAGCGCGCCCGTTTGCACCAGCGCACGCACCTGGTCGACCACCCAGCCGGGGTCGGCGCCATAACCGACGAAGTCACCCAGCAGCACCCAGCGCTGGGCACCTTGCGCTCGGGCATGCGCCAGCACGGATTCAACCGCTTCGCGGTTGGCGTGCAGGTCGGCGAGGAAGGCGGTCTTCAAGGCGGCGCGGCCCGCCAGCCGACGGGGTGCATGGGGTGGCCATCCAGGCGGCCATCCAGGTGGCCAATCGGGTGGCCAATCGGGTGGCCAAGCGGGCGGTCCGTCGTCACCCGATGCGGCCGATCAGCAGGTATTCCATCAAGGCCTTCTGCGCGTGCATGCGGTTCTCAGCCTCGTCCCACACCACCGATTGCGGGCCGTCGATCACCTCGGCGGTGACCTCCTCACCGCGGTGCGCCGGCAGGCAGTGCATGAACAACGCATCGGGCCGGGCGGCGGCCATCATCTCGGCATCCACGCACCAGTCGGCAAAGGCTTTCAGGCGGGCCTCGTTCTCGGCCTCGTAGCCCATGCTGGTCCACACATCGGTGGTCACGAGATCCGCGCCGCGGCAGGCTTCGAGTGGGTCGGCGAACACCTTGTAGCAGTCGGTCGACGAGATGCCGGCCACTTTCGGGTCGACCTCGTAGCCGCCGGGGGTGCTGACATGCACGGTGAAGCCCAGGATCTCGGCGGCCTGCAGCCAGGTGTTGGCCATGTTGTTGCCATCGCCCACCCAGGCCACCACCTTGCCGGCAATGCTGCCGCGGTGCTCGATGAAGGTGAAGATGTCGGCCAGGATCTGGCAGGGGTGGAACTCGTTGGTCAGGCCGTTGATCACCGGCACGCGCGAGAACGCCGCGAAGCGCTCGATCTTGGTGTGCTCGTAGGTGCGGATCATCACCAGGTCGACCATGCGGCTGATCACCCGCGCCGAATCGTCGATCGGTTCGGCACGGCCCAGCTGGCTGTCGCCGGTGGTCAGGTGCACCACCGAGCCGCCCATCTGGTACATGCCGGCCTCG
>Ga0155495_1198_pt2 | contig 32816 bp, 27 predicted proteins | sample RifCSPhighO2_12_FD_107153 | JGI IMG/M metagenome (GOLD analysis project Ga0155495, IMG submission 107153) | Burkholderiales bacterium RIFCSPHIGHO2_12_FULL_69_20
CTGCGGGCGCGCTGCCGGTGCGCTTCGACGCCGACCACCTGCGCCGGGTGCTGGTCAACCTGCTCGACAACGCGGGCCGCCACGCCGGGCCCAGCGCGGGCGCCGTGCAGTTGCAGCTGTCGGCCGGTGCATCGCCCGGCACGGTGCACCTGTCGGTGGCCAGCGACGGTGAACCGATACCGCCCGACGTGGAGCGGCATCTGTTCGAGCCCTTCTTCTCCACCCGCAGCCGGGGCAGCGGCCTCGGCCTGTATATTTGCCGCGAGCTGTGCGAGCGCCATGGCGCCAGCATCGACTTCCGCCTCGCGACCCCCGGCACGCGGCACCGCAACGTCTTCCTGGTGGTGATGCGTGCGGCCGATGCCGCCTGATCGCCCCGACCCGCCTGCAACTCGCCTGCAACCCCGCCGCTGATGGCGCACACGATGACCTCGACCTTCAGCCTGCTGGTGGTGGACGACGAGCCCGACCTGCGCACCCTGTACGAGCTGACGCTGCTGCGCGAAGGCTACGACGTGGACAGCGCCGGCTCGGTGGAGGAGGCCTGGTCGCGGCTGGGCGAGCGCAGCTACAACGCGGTGATCACCGACATGCGCCTGCCCGACGGCAACGGGCTCGACCTGCTGCGCCGGCTGGACGCCGCCCAGCGCGCCGAGAAGACCATCGTCATCACCGCCTACGGTTCGGCCGAGAACGCGGTGGAGGCGCTCAAGGCCGGTGCCTTCGACTACCTCACCAAGCCGGTCGACCTGCGGCAGTTCCGCAGCGTGGTGGCGTCGGCGCTGGGCCGGGGCCCGGTGGCCGAGGCCACGCCGGCCGCGCGCCCGCCCGGCGCCGGCGCGCGCAGCGGTGCAGCGCGGCAGGCGGCCTTGGCGGCCCAGGCCGCCAGCGAGGCCGACCGGGCGGCCTGCGCGGCGGCGGCGGCCGATGCACCCGGCAGCGTGGCTGCGCCGCACCCCGCCTTGCAGCGCCTGGCCGGGGCCTCGCCGGCGATGCAGCAGGTGCGCTCGCTGATCGAACGCGTGGCCCGTGGCATGGCCCCGGTGATGGTGCAGGGTGAGTCGGGCACCGGCAAGGAGCTGGTGGCGCGTGCGCTGCACGAGGTCAGCCCGCGCGCGGCCCAGCCCTTCATCGCCGTCAACTGCGGCGCCATCCCCGAGCAGCTGCTGGAGGCCGAGTTCTTCGGCTACCGCAAGGGCGCCTTCACCGGCGCGGCCGAGGACCGGCAGGGCTTCTTCCAGGCTGCGCAGGGCGGCACGCTGTTCCTCGACGAGATCGGCGACCTGCCGCTGGCCATGCAGAGCAAGCTGCTGCGCGCGATCCAGGAGCGCTCGGTGCGCCAGATCGGCGCCGTGTCCGAGCAGCCGGTGAACGTGCGCATCGTCAGCGCCACGCACAAGGACCTGGCCAGCGAGGTGCACGAGGGCCGCTTCCGGCAAGACCTGTACTACCGCCTCAACGTGATCCAGGTGCGCATGCCGCCGTTGCGCGAGCGGGTCGACGACCTGGGCCTGATCTGCGCCGCGGTGCTTGAACGCATTGCCCGCGAGGCTGGCGTGTCGCCGCCGCCGCGGCTGTCCGACGATGCGATGGCGGGCCTGGCGCGTTACGGCTTTCCGGGCAACGTGCGCGAGCTGGAGAACCTGCTGCACCGCGCCGTCACGCTGGCCAGCAGCGAGGTGATCAGCGGCGACGACCTGGGTCTGGGCGACGAGGCCTTCGTCGACAGCGAGTGGCAGGCGCTGGAGGCGCCGCCGGCCGAGCCTGTGCCGCCCACGGTGCTGGCTGGCGAGGTGGCGTTGCCCGCCGATCTGGTGGCCCATCTCGATGCGGTGGAGCGTGCCATCCTCATCCGCGCGCTCGCGCAACACCGCTTCAACCGCACCGCGGCCGGCAGCAGCCTGGGCCTGTCGCTGCGGCAGATGCGCTACCGCATGGCCCGTCTGGGCATCCAGGTGGCCGAGCACGGGACGGAGTGACCCGGTGGCCCGCTGGTACCACGGCTGGTGGACGGGGGCGCGGCGGGTGCGGTCGCCCAACTTCGGCCTGCGGCCCGCGGGCATGGCGGTGAATCTGGTGGTGCTGCATTCGATCAGCCTGCCGCCGGGTGTGTTCGGTGGTGATCAGGTCGAGCGGCTGTTCACCAACCGGCTCGACTGGTCGGCGCATCCGACCTTCGAGCAGATCCGCGGGCTGAGGGTCTCGGCGCACTTTCTGCTGCGCCGCGACGGCAGCCTGCTGCAATTCGTCTCGTGCGATCGGCGCGCCTGGCATGCCGGTGCCTCGACCTGGCAGGGCCGCGAGCACTGCAACGACTTCTCAGTCGGCATCGAGCTCGAAGGCCTGGAGGGCGGGCGCTTTGAGCCAGCGCAGTACGCGGCGCTGGGGCCGCTGCTGCGGGCGCTGGCCCATCGCTACCCGCTGCAGGCGGTGACCGGCCACGAGCATGTGGCGCCTGGCCGCAAGCACGACCCGGGGCCGGGCTTCGACTGGGTAGCGCTGGGCCAACAGCCGGGCTTTCCCGAGGGTTTGCGCATCACGCGCTGACGGCAGCGTGTGGCGCCCTCGCTGCGGCCGGGGCGGGCAGGTGGTGTGCCTGTGGATTCGAGCAACGGCGCGGCTTTGGCAGCGGTTTGGGCGTGGCAGCCCAGCAAATCCGCGGTGCCCATGCGCGTGGGCCAACAAGCATGCGGCCGGGCTGGTGGCGTGCGCCCGGGGAGGTCGGTCCAGACGGCCCATCGGTTCGGTACCGATCGCGGGAAAGCACGCTACCGGTAGTGCTTGAAGGGGTGAATGGCCCTAGATATAGTGCCTCATCGTGCTATTCTTCGAGCCTTGGAGACGCCGGCAACGCCGCCCAGCTGTGGGCCTTGCGACGGCTCCACCACCTCCTGAATTTCAACGGCCCGCAGCCGCCACGCACCGCCCCGCCGGGGCGCCAACGTCGGCGATGTGGGCTGCGGCATGGTGGCGCAACACAGGCCGGCTCGTCGGGTGCGCTCGACGGCTGGCAAGCGGGGGCACAGACCAGCACGCCGTTCACTGAATCCATCGATACCGCGGCCACCCGGCCGACAGACCACTGAAGGGACCTCCATGCAGACCATCGTCACCACCAGCCCCACCGCCACGATCGCGCCGCGTCTGCCCGCGCAGGACAGCGCGCCCGGCGCGGCCTATGCCGGCTACCAGATCATCCGGCGCAACGGCTCGGTGGTGTCGTTCGAGCCCAACAAGATCGCCGTCGCGCTGATGAAGGCCTTTCTCGCGGTGCATGGCACCCAGGGCGCGGCCTCGGCCAGCGTGCGCGAGACCGTGGATGCATTGACCGAGAGCGTGGTGCGCGCGCTGCTGCGCTCGCGCCCGGGCGGCGGCACCTTCCACATCGAGGACGTGCAGGACCAGGTTGAACTGGGCCTGATGCGCGGCAGCCACCATGAAGTGGCGCGTGCCTATGTGCTGTACCGCGAGCGCCGCACGCAGGAGCGTGCCCGCCAGGTGCAGGTGGCCGCGCCGCAAGAGCCGCAGCTGCACGTGATCGACCGCGGCCAGCGCGTGCCGCTGGATGCGGCAGCACTGGCCGCACTGATCGAATCGGCCTGCGAAGGCCTGGGCGCCGACGTGCGCGCCGAGCCCATCCTGGCCGAGACGCGCCGCAACCTGTACGACGGCGTGCCCATCGACGAAGTGCACAAGGCCAGCATCCTGGCCGCCCGCACGCTGATCGAGAAGGACCCGGCCTACACCCGCGCCACCGCGCGCCTGCTGCTGCACACCATCCGCAAGGAGATCCTGGGCGAAGAGCTGAGCCAGGCGCAGATGGCCGAGCGTTATGCCGAGTACTTTCCGCAGTTCATCAAGAAGGGGGTCACGGCCGAACTGCTCGACCCGCGCCTGCAGCAGTACGACCTGGCCCGCCTGGGCGCGGCGCTGAAGGCCGAGCGCGATTTCCAGTTCGATTACCTCGGGCTGCAGACGCTGTTCGACCGCTACTTCCTGCACATCGAGGAGCAGCGCATCGAGATGCCGCAGGCCTTCTTCATGCGCGTGGCGATGGGCCTGGCGCTCAACGAGATCGACCGCGAGGCGCGGGCCATCGAGTTCTACAACGTGCTGTCGACCTTCGACTTCATGTCCAGCACGCCCACGCTGTTCAACGCCGGCTCGCTGCGCTCGCAGTTGTCGAGCTGCTACCTGACCACCGTGGCCGACGACCTCGACGGCATCTACGAGGCGCTGAAAGAGAACGCGCTGCTGAGCAAGTTCGCCGGCGGTCTGGGCAACGACTGGACCCGCGTGCGTGCGCTGGGCAGCTACATCAAGGGCACCAATGGCAAGAGCCAGGGCGTGGTGCCGTTCCTGAAGGTGGTCAACGACACCGCGGTGGCGGTCAACCAGGGCGGCAAGCGCAAGGGCGCGGTGTGTGCGTACCTGGAAACCTGGCACCTGGACATCGAAGAGTTCCTCGAGCTGCGCAAGAACACCGGCGACGATCGCCGCCGCACGCACGACATGAACACCGCCAACTGGATCCCCGACCTGTTCATGCGCCGGGTGCTCGAAGGCGGCCAGTGGACGCTGTTCTCGCCGTCCAACACGCCCGACCTGCACGACAAGTTCGGCGCCGACTTCGAGCGCGCCTACGTGGCCTATGAAGAGAAGGTCGACCGCGGCGAGCTCAAGCTGCACAAGCGCCTGCCCGCCAAGGACCTGTGGCGCCGCATGCTGACCATGCTGTTCGAGACCGGCCACCCCTGGGTGACCTTCAAGGACGCCTGCAACGTGCGCAGCCCGCAGCAGCATGTCGGCGTGGTGCATTCCAGCAACCTGTGCACCGAGATCACGCTGAACACCAGCGACACCGAGATCGCGGTCTGCAACCTCGGCTCGATCAACCTGGCGCAGCACCTGAAAGACGGCCAGGTCGACCAGGAGAAGCTCAAGCGCACGGTGGCCACGGCGATGCGCATGCTCGACAACGTCATCGACATCAACTACTACGCGGTGAAGAAGGCGCGCGACAGCAACCTGCGCCACCGCCCGGTGGGCCTGGGCCTGATGGGCTTCCAGGACGCGCTGTACCAGTTGCGTGTGCCTTACGCCTCGGCTTCAGCCGTGGAGTTCGCCGACCGGTCGATGGAGGCGATCTGCTACCACGCCTACTGGGCCAGCACCGAGCTGGCCGAGGAGCGCGGCCGCTACAGCAGCTACCGCGGCTCGCTGTGGGACCGCGGCATCCTGCCGATCGATTCGCTCGACCTGCTGGCCGAGGCCCGTGGCGGCTATGTCGAAGTGGATCGCTCGGTCTCGATGGACTGGGACGCATTGCGCGCGCGCATCGCCGCCCACGGCATGCGCAACAGCAACTGCGTGGCCATCGCGCCCACGGCCACCATCAGCAACATCATCGGCGTGGATGCGTCGATCGAGCCCTGCTTCGGCAACCTGTCGGTCAAGAGCAACCTGTCGGGCGAGTTCACCATCGTCAACGAGTACCTGGTGCGCGACTTGAAGCGCCTGGGCCTGTGGGACGACGTGATGGTCATGGACCTCAAGCACTTCGACGGCAGCCTGCGCCGCATCGACCGCGTGCCCGAGGACATCAAGGCGCTCTACGCCACCGCGTTCGAGGTCGATGCGCAGTGGCTGGTGGAGGCCGCCGCCCGGCGGCAGAAGTGGATCGACCAGGCGCAGAGCCTGAACATCTACATGGCCGGTGCCTCGGGCAAGAAGCTCGACGACATCTACAAGCTGGCCTGGCTGCGAGGCCTGAAGACCACCTACTACCTGCGCACGATGGGCGCCACGCATGCAGAGAAGTCCACCGTGGCCGCCGGCGCAATGAACGCCGTCTCCAGTGGTGGCGTGGGCGGTGGTGGTCTGTCGGCGTTGGATGCCGCGGCGGCACAAACCCAATCCGCAATCGACGCGACTCCGGCCACCGACATCAAGTTCTGCTCGATCGACAACCCCGACTGCGAAGCCTGCCAATGAGGCATTGATGCACGACCCTCATCAGGCACTGGCTTGCACGATGCAAGGTCACAACATCGTGACCGCTTGCATGTCAAGAAGTGCTTGGTGATTGAACACAACACTCTGATAATTCAAAGCCATAGGAAGCACACACATGCTGGTCTGGGAAGACGACGTCAAGCTCCCCTCGACGACACCATCGAACACCACTGCGCCGCAAGCCTCTAGCCCCGCGCGGCCGATGTCACCGTCACCTCTTACTCAATTGCAGCCCGCCATTCCGGCTGCTGCGCTGGCGCCAGCGATGGCCGCAGCAGCGGCCATCGCCGCCTCCGTCAAGCGCACCGCAGCGCAGCCCGAAGTCAAGGCCGATGTGCCCATCGCGCGCCGCGTCAACGCCGACGAGAAGCGCATCATCAACGGCCAGACCGATGTCAACCAGTTGGTGCCCTTCAAGTACAAGTGGGCCTGGGAGAAGTACCTCGCGACCTGTGCCAACCACTGGATGCCGCAAGAGATCAACATGTCGCGCGACATCGCGACCTGGAAAGACCCGAACGGCCTGACCGAAGACGAGCGCCGCATCATCAAACGCAACCTCGGCTTCTTCGTCACCGCCGACTCGCTGGCCGCCAACAACATCGTGCTGGGCACCTACCGCCACATCACCGCGCCCGAGTGCCGCCAGTTCATGCTGCGCCAGGCTTTCGAGGAAGCGATCCACACGCACGCCTACCAGTACATCGTCGAGTCGCTGGGTCTGGACGAGTCGGAGATCTTCAACGCCTACAACGAGGTGCAGTCGATCCGCGACAAGGACCAGTTCCTGATCCCGTTCATCAACGCGATCATGGACCCGAACTTCAAGACCGGCACGCAAGAGAACGACCAGACGCTGCTGCGCTCGCTGATCGTCTTCGCCTGCCTGATGGAGGGCATGTTCTTCTATGTCGGCTTCACGCAGATCCTGGCGATGGGCCGCCAGAACAAGATGACCGGTGCCGCCGAGCAGTACCAGTACATCCTGCGCGACGAGTCGATGCACTGCAACTTCGGCATAGACCTGATCAACCAGATCAAGCTCGAGAACCCGCAGTTGTGGACGGCGGCGTTCAAGGACGAGATCAAGGCCTTGTTCATGAAGGCGGTGGAGCTGGAATACCGCTACGCCGAAGACACCATGCCGCGCGGCGTGCTGGGTCTCAACGCATCGATGTTCAAGGGTTATCTGCGCTACATCGCCAACCGGCGGGCCACGCAGATCGGCCTGGAGGCGCTCTTCCCGAACGAGGAAAACCCGTTCCCCTGGATGAGCGAAATGATCGACCTGAAGAAGGAACGAAATTTCTTTGAAACCCGCGTCATCGAATACCAATCCGGTGGCGCCCTGAGCTGGGACTGAGTTGTTGGGGCACGCAGGTGCCAGGCAAGGTCTCCAGCAGCAGGTCAAGATCCGCGCCCGTGTGAAGGCCGCCAGTAGAAGCGGCGGACACGGCGTATCCCCGTTCATCGAGGTGATGACGCGGCCCGACCGGGCCAAGACGCCGCATCGATGAATCGCCACACCGCTAGACCGGTCTGGCGTCTTTCGTCACTTGATCAAGGAGATTGTCATGGCAACTGCGAAAAAGGCCGCTCCGGCCGCGAAACCCGCTGTGAAGAAAGCGGTGTCGGCCAAGAAGGCGGCACCGGCCAAGAAGGCGGCACCGGCGAAGAAGGCGGCACCGGCGAAGAAGGCGGCGCCGGCGAAGAAGGCGGCACCGGCGAAGAAGGCGGCACCGGCGAAGAAAGCGGTACCGGCGAAGAAGGCGGCACCGGCGAAGAAGGCGGCACCGGCGAAGAAGGCGGCGCCGGCGAAGAAGGCGGCACCGGCCAAGAAGGCAGCACCGGCCAAGAAGGCAGCACCGGCCAAGAAGGCAGCACCTGCCAAGAAGGCGGCACCGGTCAAGAAGGCGGCACCGGTCAAGAAGGCAGCAGCGGCCAAGAAGGCCGCGCCGGCCAAGAAGGCTGCTGCGAAGAAGGCGCCCGCGAAGAAGGCCGCTGCCAAGAAAGCGCCCGCTTCCCCGCCTGCGCCTGCGGCGCCTGCCGCCAAGACTGCGCTGAGCCCAGCTGCGGCTTGGCCTTTCCCAACGGGCAACAAACCCTAAGCAGCTTTCCAATTGCTGCTTGCTTCGACCCGGCCTAGGCCGGGTTTTTGTTTTCAGTGTTCAGGCCGTTAAGCTTAGCTAGGAGCCTTTCTTGAAAGGCGCGGTGTCTTTCAAGTGCTCGCTCGGCGTGGTCACGGAAATCAACTGATTCACTGAGGCGCCCGCATTCAGCTGCAACTTGCGATAGGCGGGAATATGCGTAGGCGATTTCATCGTCTTCTACAATTGTTCCTATATCGATCAGTGCCGCCTCCGCTAATTCCCAAGCTCTGTCGCGTCGATCCGTGTTGACGAGACACCAAGCTCTGTCGACATTTATCGATGGACGCATTTTCTCTGGGACGCTTTCAAAATTAATCTGATCAAAGACTCTGAGCGCGTCGCTAAACTTACGGTTGATTGTAAAAATCAGTCCTTGAAGCATGAGTGTCAAAAAATCAAGTCCTTGATGCCCGATTGCAAAATCAAAATTTACTGACGACGAGGTTTCCATGCTTGCGCGATGAGCCTCCTTTTCAATGTCACCTCCGAATGTGTCAACTAGTCTTACGTTAGACGCGCGGTATGCTGCTACGTCGTGCAGCATTGCGCTCAATGTCGCTTCGTCGCCCTCTGCCGCGGCATGAAGTCTTGCCCGCTCGTACCAAGGGCGAGCAAGCTGATATTCGTCAGCTAAGTGATATGACATTGCCAACACGAGAGATGCCCTGGCGCGTGCTTGATGGTCATCTGGCGTGGCTAATGTGAGCGCCTCTTCGAGATGTTTGGCCATTTCATCGTATTTTGAGTCAAAAAACTCAATATGAGCCATCCAAGCGGCGCAGCTTGGAAGTGCGGATTCGGTTCTGAGGGCGACTGCGAGGCCATAAGCGCGCCGAATTCTGTCGTACGCTTGGCGTGTTTGCGCCTTGAAGTAATGTAGGACACCTTCAGCCAGCATGAGCCATGACGCAACCTCGTGATGCAATTCAGTCTTAAACTGAGCGCGAACCACTCCGATGGAAATCAGTGCGTCGTCAGTTCGTCCATGTCTCGCAAAGTGCGACGCAGCGCGGCAGACTGCGCGTGCCCAAATTACTGGGTCTCTCGTGCTACCCGCTTGTGCATTTAGAGTTGCTAAAAGTCTGGAGTCCATTGCAAAATTACCTCCGTAATATCGACAGCGCCAATCTATATCTATTGGCAGTCATGGTCACCACATCCCCTGGCACCTCCGGCGCCGGCGCGCGTTTGTCCCAGGGGCTCCCATTCACTTGCGCGCGCTCCAGCCAATCCCGCAGAAACTGTTTGTCGTAGCTGGGCGGGTTGGTGCCTTCCTGGTACGACTCCAGAGGCCAGAAGCGCGATGAATCGGGGGTGAGGATCTCGTCCATCAGGGTCAGGGTGCCGTCGGCATCCAGGCCGAACTCGAACTTGGTGTCGGCGATGATGATGCCGCGGCTCAGCGCATAGGCGGCCGCTTCCCGGTACAGCTGGATCGCCTTGTCGCGTACCTGGGCTGACAGCGCCGGGCCGATGATGACCACCATGCGCTCGTAGCTGATGTTCTCGTCGTGCGCCCCCATCTCGGCCTTGGTGGCCGGGGTGAAGATGGGCTCGGGCAGGCGGCTGGCGTTCTTCAGGCCGGGTGGCAGCTTCACGCCGCACACCTCGCCGTTGTGCTGGTACTCCTTCCAGCCCGAGCCGGCCAGGTAGCCGCGCACCACGGCCTCCACCGGCAGTGGTTTCAGGCGCTTCACCAGCATCGATCGGCCGGTCACCTGGGCCACTTCGTCGGCCGCCACCACGCTTTCGGGGGCCTCGCCGGTCAGGTGGTTGGGCACCACGTGCTGGAGCTTGTTGAACCAGAACAGCGCCATCTGCGTGAGCAGTTCGCCCTTGCCGGGGATGGGTTCACCCATCACCACGTCGAAGGCCGAGATGCGGTCGGAGGCCACCATCAAGAGGCGGTCGTCGCCCACCGCGTAGTTGTCGCGCACCTTGCCGCGGGCCAGCAGCGGCAGTGAATGCAGGCGGGATTCGAGGAGGGCAGGGGTGCTCATGGCAGTCGTCCGTGGGGCGTCAAGGGGATCGGTCTATTGTGCCTTTGGGGTCTTGGCGCGGGCATGCCGCCAGCGGGCGGCGGCGTGGGCGGCAGCAATGCCGAGCGCCCAAAAAAAGAGGCCCATCGGGCCTCTTCAGTTGCTTGATGCGCGGGCCGCCCCATCGGGCGTCGCACGTGCTGGTCGGGATCAGTTCACCAACTGCGCCAGTTCACCGCTGGCGTAGCGCTGGGCGATGGTCACCAGCGGGATCGCCTTGATCTTGCTGCCCTGGCCTTCGCAGCCGAACTCGAGGTAGCGCTGCTTGCAGATCGCCTTGGCCGCTTCGCGTGCGGGCTTGAGCCATTCGCGGGCATCGAACTTCTCGGGGTTCTCGGCCAGGAACTTGCGCACCGCGCCGGTCATCGCCAGCCGGATGTCGGTGTCGATGTTGATCTTGCGCACGCCGAACTTGATCGCTTCCTGGATCTCTTCGACCGGCACGCCGTAGGTCTCCTTCATCTTGCCGCCGTACTGGTTGATGATGGCCAGCAGGTCTTGCGGCACCGACGACGAGCCGTGCATCACCAGATGGGTGTTGGGGATGCGCTTGTTGATCTCTTTCACCCGGCTGATGGCCAGGATGTCGCCGGTGGGCTTGCGGGTGAACTTGTAGGCGCCGTGGCTGGTGCCGATGGCGATCGCCAGCGCATCGAGCTGCGTGGCCTTGACGAACTGGGCCGCCTCTTCGGGGTCGGTCAGCATCTCGGCATGGGTCAGCTTGCCGACCGCGCCGATGCCGTCTTCCTCGCCGGCCTCGCCGGTTTCCAGCGAGCCCAGGCAACCCAGCTCACCTTCGACGGTGACGCCCACGCGGTGCGCCAGATCCACCACCTTGCGGGTGACCTCGACGTTGTAGTCGAACGAGGCCGGCGTCTTGCCGTCCTCGCGCAGCGAGCCGTCCATCATCACCGAGCCGAAGCCCAGGTCGATGGCGCCCTGGCAGATGGCCGGGCTCTGGCCGTGGTCCTGGTGCATCACCAGCGGCACGTTGGGCCAGGCTTCGGTGGCGGCCTGGATCAGGTGCTTGATGAAGTGTTCGCCGGCGTACTTGCGGGCGCCGGCACTGGCCTGCAGGATGACCGGTGCATCCACCTCGGCGGCGGCCTGCATCACGGCCTGCACCTGCTCGAGGTTGTTGACGTTGAAGGCCGGGATGCCGTAGCGGTTTTCGGCGGCATGGTCCAGCAACTGGCGCATCGAGACGAGTGGCATGGTGGGTGTCCTGGGCAAGGGGTGAGAGGCCGGCGGAATCGGGCCGCGACCGGCGCGCAGGCCACAGGCCCGGCCGGGCAGTGAAACCGCCTCGTAACTGGCGCCGATTGTATCGAGCGGCCCTGCGCCGGGGCTGACTTGGCGCACTCCTTGATGTGGGTGCATGCGCCGGCGGCACGACGATTTGCGCAGCCGATCTGGGCCTGAAACGGCCTGCTTTTCGGGGCTAGCGTCTGTCGGGGATTCTCAATACTGGCCGGGCGGCCAGTGTGCCGTCGGAAGGAACCATTCCATGCCCCGTGCCCCGTCGCCCCATGCCGCCTTGCCCCGCACTTCGCTGAGCGAGGTCACTGCCTGGATCACCGCGGCCACCCAGCGGCACCCCGACCGCCTGCCGCAGCACCTGGCCGAGCGCCTGGGCTGCAGCCCCACCAGCGCACGCCGCCTGCTGCGCCGGCTGGTCGATCTGCAATGGCTGCAGCGTGTAGGCACGTCACGCAAGCCGCACTTCCAGCCCGGCGCCCTGCGCCAGGTGGTGCAGCGCTACCCGCTGGCCGGGCTGCAGGAAGACCGGCCCTGGGCCGAGGACTTCGCGCCGCATTTCGAGCTGCCCGATGCCGTGGCGCGCATGGCCCAGCATGCCTTCACCGAGCTGCTGAACAATGCCATCGACCACAGCGGCGGCAGCCAGGTCACCGTGTCGATGCGCCAGACGCCGCTGCAGCTGCAGCTGCTGGTCAGCGACGACGGCCGTGGCATCTTCGACGCGATCGGCGAAACCTTCCAGATCGACGATCCGGTGCAGGCGATGCTCGAGCTGGCCAAGGGCAAGCTGAGCACGCGGCCCGACGGCCACAACGGCCGCGGCCTGTTCTTCACCTCGCGCATCGCCGACATCATCGACCTGCATGCCAACAACCTGGCCTTCCAGCAGCGCGACTGGCAGCGCGAGCAGTGGCAGCGCGGCCGCCCGGCCTGCCGCCAGGGCAGTTCGGTCTACGTGGCGATCTGCCTGGACACCGAGCGCACGCTCGACGCGGTGCTGCGCCGCTACAGCCTGGATGGCGCGGGCTACGACTTCGACCGCACCGTGGTGCCGCTGCGGCTGGTGACCGGCCCGCAGCTGGCGCTGGCCTCCCGCGCGCAGGCGCGTCGGGTGGCCGCGCGGCTGCAGCGCTTTCGGCGCGTGGAGTTGGATTTCGACGGCCTGGCCGAGGTGGGCCATGGTTTTGCCGACGAGCTGCTGCGGGTGTTTCAGCACCAGCATCCCGAGGTGGAGCTGGTGCCGGTGAACATGGCGCCCCCCATCGCGGCGATGGTCGAGAGTGTGCAGGCGGCCGAACCCGCCTGAACAGCCCATCAATTCAAGCCACCCGGCAGACCTTCAGCATGTTGGTGCCGCCCGGGTAGCCCATCGGCTCGCCGCAGGTGATGGCGTAGGTGTCGCCCGGGCGCAGCACGCCGCGGTCGACCAGCTCGCGCTCGGCTTCGGCCAGTGCGGTGTCACGGTCGTGGTGGGCCGGCGACAGGATCGGCCGCACGTTGCGGTACAGCGCCATGCGCGCCTGCGAGCTGGCCTTGGAAGTGATGCCGAAGATCGGCACGTGGATGTTGTGCCGGCTCATCCACAGCGCGGTGCTGCCCGACTCGGTCAGCGCAACGATGGCCTTGCAGCCCAGGTGGTGGGCGGTGAACAACGCGCCCATGGCGATCGACTGGTCGATGCGGCCGAAGATGCGGTCGGTGAAGTTGGCGTCCAGCCGCACGTCTTCGGCACGCTCGGCCTCCAGCGCGATGGCGGCCATCTGCTCGACCGTCTCCACCGGGTACTTGCCGGCGGCGGTCTCGGCGCTGAGCATCACTGCATCGGTGCCATCGAGCACGGCATTGGCCACGTCGGACACTTCGGCCCGCGTGGGCACCGGGTTGACGATCATGCTCTCCATCATCTGCGTGGCGGTGATGGCGATCTTGTCCATCTCGCGCGCCATGCGGATCATGCGTTTCTGCAGCGCCGGCACGGTGGCGTTGCCCACTTCCACCGCCAGGTCACCGCGCGCCACCATGATGCCGTCACTGGCGCGCAGGATGTGCTCCAGCTGCGGGATGGCCTCGCTGCGCTCGATCTTGGCGATCATCGCCGGCTTGTGGCGCCAGGGTTCGCCGGCCACGTTGGCCAGCTGGCGGGCCATCTCCATGTCGGTGGCGTTCTTCGGGAAGCTGACCGCCACGTAGTCGGCCTGGAAGGCCATGGCGGTCTTGATGTCGTCCATGTCCTTGGCCGTCAACGCCGGCGCGGTGAGGCCGCCGCCCTGCTTGTTGATGCCCTTGTTGTTGCTCAGCTCGCCGCCGATCTTGACGACGGTGTGCACCTGCTCGCCGCGCACCGACTCCACCGTCAGCACGATCAGGCCGTCGTTGAGCAGCAGCGTGTCGCCGGGCTTCACGTCGCGCGGCAACTCCTTGTAGTCGAGGCCCACGCCGTCGATGGCACCGGGCTCGCTGCGCGCCGCATCCAGCACGAAGCGCTCGCCGGTGACCAGCATCACCTTGCCTTCGGCAAACTTGCCGACGCGGATCTTGGGGCCCTGCAGGTCGGCCATCAACGCGATCGGCTTGCCCACCTTCAGTGCGATCTCACGCACCAGCGTGGCGCGATCGATGTGGTCCTGCGCCGTGCCGTGGCTGAAGTTCAGCCGCACCACGTCGACACCGGCGCGCAGCAGCCGCTCCAGCACCTCGGGGCTGCTGCTGGCGGGGCCGAGGGTGGCAACGATCTTGGTGGCGCGTGGCATGGGTGGTTCGTCCTGGGGTTGAGCGCTCGATTATCGGGGCCGGCCCGCATCGCCCGGTTACCTTCGGGTTACCGGGCGCCCGGTATGTTGTCGGCGGGTGATCAGCACACGATCAGCGCTCGATCAGCGCCCCGCGTCCCTCAGCTCGGTGGCATCGGCGACGGCCAGCGCGGTCATGTTGACCAGGCGCCGCATCGTCGCCGACGGCGTGAGGATGTGCACCGGCGCGGCCGCGCCCAGCAGGATCGGGCCGATCGTCACGCCGTGGCTGGCGGTGACCTTGAGCACGTTGAACAGGATGTTGGCCGCGTCCAGGTTGGGCAGCACCAGCAGGTTGGCCGCGCCGGTGAGCGTGGCGTCGTTGAGAAAGCTGCCGCGGATGGCCTCGGACAGCGCGGCATCGCCCTGCATCTCGCCGTCGCATTCGATCTCGGGCGCGCGTTGCACGAACAGGTTGCGCGCGCTGCGCATGCGGCGCGCCGATTCACGCTGCGAGGTGCCGTACATCGAGTGCGACAAGAAGGCCACCTTGGCCGGCATGCCGAAGCGCCGCACCTCGTGCGCGGCCATCAGCGCGATGTCGGCCAGCTCCTCGGCGCTGGGCAACTCGTTGACGAAGGTATCGGTGATGAACAAGGTGTGCTCGGCCAGCATCAGCGCGTTCATCGTGGCCATCGTGCGGGCCCCCGTGCGCTGGCCGATGACCTGGCGCACATGGTCCAGGTGCTGCTCGAAGCGGCCCACCAGGCCGCACAGCATCGCGTCGGCCTCGCCGCGCTTGAGCATCAGGCAGGAGATCAGCGTATTGCTGCGCCGCACCGCCGCCTTGGCCGCCTCGCTCGACACGCCGTCGCGGCCCATCAGCTGGTGGTAAGCCTCCCAATAGGCGCGAAAGCGCGGGTCGTTCTCGGGGTCGCACACCTCGAAGTGCACGCCGCGCTGCAGGCGCAGGCCGGCGCGCTCGATGCGCATGTCGATCACCGCCGGCCGGCCCACCAGGATGGGCTGCGCCAGGCCTTCGTCCAGCACCACCTGCACCGCACGCAGCACACGCTCGTCTTCGCCCTCGGCGTACACCACGCGGGCGGCCTGCCGTGCCTGCGCGGCCTTGGCCGCGGCGAACACCGGCTGCATCACCATGCCGGTCTGGTAGACGAAGCGGGTGAGCTGCTGGCGGTAGGCGTCCAGGTCGGCGATGGGCCGCGTGGCCACGCCGCTGTCGGCCGCGGCCCTGGCCACGGCTGGCGCGATGCGCAGGATCAGCCGCACGTCGAAGGGCGTGGGGATGATGTACTCGGGGCCGAACTTCAGCTCCTTGCCGGCATAGGCGGCGGCCACCTCGTCGCTGGGCTCGGCCTTGGCCAGCGCGGCGATCTCGCGCACGCAGGCCAGCTTCATCGCCTCGTTGATGGTGGTGGCGCCGCAGTCGAGCGCGCCGCGGAAGATGTAGGGGAAGCACAGGACGTTGTTGACCTGGTTCGGGTAGTCCGAGCGGCCGGTGGCCACGATGCAGTCGGGCCGCGCGGCGCGGGCCAGCTCGGGCCGGATCTCGGGCTCGGGGTTGGCCAGCGCCAGGATGATCGGCTGCGTGCCCATGGTCTTGACCATCTCGGGCGTCAGCACGCCGGCGGCCGAGCAGCCGAGGAACACGTCGGCGCCCACTATCACGTCGGCCAGGGTCTGGTGCGCGGTCTTCTGGCAGTAGCGCTGCTTCGATTCGTCGAGCTTGCCGTCCGCGACGTCCTGGCGGTCCTCGCGGATCACGCCCTTCGAATCGCAGACGAAGACGTTGGCGATGTTCACGCCCAGGCTCACCATCAAGTCCAGGCAGGCGATGGCCGCCGCGCCGGCCCCCGAGACCACCAGCTTGATCTGGCCGATCGGCTTGCCCACCAGCTCGAGCGCGTTGATCAGCGCCGCCGACGAGATGATCGCCGTGCCATGCTGGTCGTCGTGGAAGACGGGGATCTTCAGCCGCTCACGCAGCTTGCGCTCGACCACGAAGCACTCGGGCGCCTTGATGTCCTCGAGGTTGATGCCGCCCAGCGTGGGCTCGAGCGCGGCGATGATCTCGACCAGGCGGTCGGGGTCGTGCTCGGCCAGCTCGATGTCGAACACGTCGATGCCGGCGAACTTCTTGAACAGGCAGCCCTTGCCCTCCATCACCGGCTTGGCCGCCAGCGGGCCGATGTCGCCCAGGCCCAGCACCGCGGTGCCGTTGGTGATCACGCCCACCAGGTTGCCGCGGCTGGTGTATTCGGCCGCCAGGCTGGGGTCGCGCTCGATGTCCAGGCAGGGATAGGCCACGCCGGGCGAATAAGCCAGGCTCAGGTCACGCTGGTTGCTCAGCGGCTTGGTGGGGGTGACGGAGATCTTGCCCCGGGTGGGCGCGCGGTGGTATTCACGTGCGGCGTCGCGCAGCGCCTGTTCGGCGGCAGAAATCGGCTTGCTGGGGCTGGTCATGGCGGGCCTGGCATCGTGCTTCGAGGCGTCGGAGGTTACGCCGGTTTGCCCGCCTCAACGATGCGGGCAACCGCTAGCCGCGATGCCGTGGCGCGATGCGATCGCCGCGCGCCCGCTGGCGCGGGGTCAACCCGCGGCGCGCTTTTCCAGGATCTCGAAGGCCGGCAGGGTCTTGCCTTCCAGCACCTCGAGGAAGGCGCCGCCGCCGGTGCTGATGTAGCCCACATCACCCTCGATGCCGTACTTGGCAATGGCCGCCAGCGTATCGCCGCCACCGGCAATGCTGAAGGCGTCGCTCTCGGCGATGGCCCGCGCGATGGCTTGGGTGCCACCCTCGAAGGCCGGAAACTCGAACACGCCCACCGGGCCGTTCCAGACGATGGTGCCGGCGGCCTTCAGCTGCGCGGCCAGGATGGCGGCGGTCTTGGGACCGATGTCGAGGATCAGGTCGTCGTCGGCCACGTCAGCGGCGTCTTTCACCGTGGCCTCGGCGTCGGCGGCAAAGCGCTTGGCGCAGACCACGTCGACGGGGATGGGCACCGCCGCGCCACGCGCCTTCATCGCCGCGATCACGGCCTTGGCATCAGCCAGCAGGTCGGGCTCGGCCAGGCTCTTGCCGATCTTCAGGCCTTCGGCCAGCATGAAAGTGTTGGCGATGCCACCGCCCACGATCAGGCCGTCGACCTTGGCGGCCAGGCTCTGCAGGATGGTCAGCTTGGTGCTGACCTTGCTGCCGGCGACGATGGCCACCAGCGGGCGCTTCGGGTGGGCCAGCGCCTTGGTGATGGCGTCGATCTCGGCCGACAGCAGCGGGCCGGCGCAGGCCACCGGCGCGTACTGCGCGATGCCGTAGGTGGTGCCCTCGGCGCGGTGCGCAGTGCCGAAGGCATCGTTGACGAAGATGTCGCACAGCGCGGCCATCTTGCGCGCCAGCGCCTCGTTGTTCTTCTTCTCGCCCTTGTTCAGGCGGCAGTTCTCCAGCATCACCAGGTGGCCGGGCGCGACGGTCACGCCGTCGACCCAGTTGGCGATCAGCGGCACCCCATTTCCGTAAGGATGGCCCAGCAACTCGCCCAGCCTTTGGGCGACCGGCGCCAGTGAGTCCTCGGGCTTAAATTCACCTTCGGTGGGCCGGCCGAGGTGGCTGGTCACCATCACCGCGGCGCCGGCTTTCAAGGCCATCTGGATGGCCGGCACCGAGGCGCGGATGCGCGTGTCCTCGGTGATCTGGCCGGCGTCGTCCTGCGGCACGTTGAGGTCGGCGCGGATGAACACACGCTTGCCGGCCACCTGGCCCTGGGCCACCAGTTGATCGAAACGAAGGATTTTCATGAGCGGTCTCTGCACGAGGGGTTGATGAGTGGGCAACGGCGCGCAGTTTGGCAGATCACCAGCCCCGGGCCCCTGCGCAGGATCATCAACAGGGTGGCGCTCACCGGGCCGCGAGCCGGCCTGCCATGCGGCCCGCCCGGGCCGATGGTTCAGCGCGGATCGGCCAGCGCGCGCAGGTCGTCTTCCCAGCCCTGCAGCTTGTCGATCGCGTGCTGGCGCTGCGCTGGCGTGGTGCCGTTGTGCACCTGGGCCATCAACGCGCAGTTGGCCTGCGACACGCGCCGGGCCTGGGCGCGGTAGGCGGCGCGCGGCGAGTGGCCGGTCTCGGCGGCCAGTCGGCGCAGGCCGGCCTGCACCGTGGCGGCATGGGCGCGCTCGGTGTGCCACTGGCGCAGGCTGCGCACCACCTCGGCGTTGCGCAGCTGCAGCTCGGCCAGCCACAGCTCGGCGTTGAAGGGCGAGGCCGCTTGCGCCTCGGCCAGCGCCTGGCGCTGGGCGTCGGTCAGCGTGCCGTACAGCGTCTCGGCCCGGTCCAGCGCGCGCTGCAAGGCGGCCTTCTGGCGCTCGTCCGGGCTGGCCTGCAGATAGTCGGCCAGGCGCTCGGCGTGCTGGGCGGCCTGGCGTTGCTCGAGGTGCTCAATCTGCGCGACCGTCATCGTGCGCACCTGCGTGGCCAGGGCCGGCACGGCCTGGTCGAAGGCCCGCTGAGCCCGTTGCCGCCAGGCCTCGATCTCGCTGCACACCTGGGCAGCGGTGACAGGGTTCACGGCCAGGCCGCGAACATCGGCCAGGGCCTGTGCATAGTCGGCCAACTGGGTGGCACGATGCCAGGCGAACCAGTCGGTCAGCGCGTTTTTGACGCGGGGCGCCTGCTCGGGATGGAAGTCGGCGTAGCCGTCCAGCCACCAGTAGGCCAGCGTCGGCCCCTGGTTGTAGCTCAGGCGCAGCGCGCTGCATCCCACGATCCACGGCAACAGCATCACGATAATCCAGCGTCTCCACCGCATAGAAACAGGCAACTTCATGGCTTTGGACATCGTCATCATGGCAGCGGGCAAGGGCACCCGCATGAAATCGCGCCACCCCAAGGTGCTGCACCAGCTGGCAGGGCGATCGCTGCTGGGCCATGTGCTGGGCACCACCGCGCAGCTGGGCGAGCACCGCTGCTGGGTGATCACCGGCCACGGTGCCGATGCGGTGGAGTCTGCCATCGCCGGCACCGGCGCGGTGTCGGTGCGCCAGATGCCCCAGCTGGGCACCGGCCATGCCATCCAGCAGGTGGTGCCGCATCTGGCGGACGGGGGGGCGGAGGGCGGCACCACGCTGATCCTCAACGGCGACGTGCCGCTGATCGCGGCCGACACCGCGCGGGCGCTGGCCCAGGCCTGCGGCGGTGAGCGCCTGGCGCTGCTGACCATCGTGCTCGACGACGCCACCGGCTACGGCCGCATCCTGCGCTCGGGCGATGCGATGGGCGGGCGGGTGCTGGGCATCGTCGAACACAAGGATGCCAGCGAGCGCCAGCGCGAGATCCGCGAGGTCTACACCGGCATGATGGCCGCGCCCACCGCGGCGCTCAAGCGCTGGGTGGCCGCGTTGAAGAACGACAACGCCCAGGGTGAGTTCTACCTGACGGACATCGTGGCGATGGCCGTGGCCGAGGGCGTGCCGGTGGTGGCCACCCACGCCAGCGACGACACCGAGGTGCTGGGCGTCAACAGCCCGCTGCAGCTGGCCGACCTGGAGCGCCGTTTCCAGCGCCGCCAGGCCGATGCCCTGCTGGAGGCCGGCGTGCGGCTGGCCGACCCGGCGCGCTTCGACCTGCGTGGCACCCTGGCCGCCGGGCAGGACGTCGAGATCGACGTGGGCTGCGTGTTCGAGGGCGCGGTGACCTTGGGCAACGAGGTGCGCATCGGCGCGCATTGCGTGATCCGCGATGCGGCGATCGGCGCCGGCGCGGTGATCCACCCGTTCACCCACATCGAGGGCGCCAGCGTGGGCGCCGGTGCGCTGGTCGGGCCCTACGCCCGGCTGCGGCCCGGTGCGGTGCTGGGCGAGCAGGTGCACATCGGCAACTTCGTCGAGGTCAAGAACTCCACGCTGGCCAAGGGCGCCAAGGCCAACCACCTGGCCTACCTGGGCGACGCCACGGTGGGCGAGCGCGTCAACTACGGCGCGGGCAGCATCACCGCCAACTACGACGGTGCCAACAAGCACCGCACCGTGATCGGCGACGACGTGCACATCGGCAGCAACTGCGTGCTGATCGCGCCGGTCACCATCGGCGCCGGGGGCACCGTGGGCGGCGGCAGCACGATCAGCAAGGACACGCCAGCCGGGCAACTGTCGGTGGCGCGCGGCAAGCAGGTGGCCGTCGCCGGCTGGACGCGGCCGGTCAAAACCAAGAAGGGCTGACGTCGGCTCAGTGCGGGCCGCTGGCCAGCCAGGCGCTGGCGTCGGCGGCGGTCATCGGCGGCTCGTACCAGCCGCCTTGCAGCAGGCCGCAGCCGGCGCTGCGCAAGGCGTCGGCCTGGGCGCCGGTGGCCACGCCGGTCGCGCACACCGGCAGGCCCAGGCCATCGGCCAGCGTTGTGATGCCACGCAGCACCGCCGCGGTGGCGGCATCCTGCGGCAGCGCACCCACCAGCGAGGGCCCGACCAGCAGGCCGGCCAGTGGCAGGTGACGCAGATCGGCCAGCGCGGCGCCGCCGTGGCCGAAGTCGTCCAGCCACAGCGGCGCGCCCAGTTGCGCCAGCTGGTCGAAGGTGCGGCGCACCAGCGCCCGGTCACCGGCCAGCAGGGCCTCGGGCAGCTCGAGCGCCAGCGGCGGCTCGGCCATCGGCTGCTGCGCCAGCGCGCGGCCCACCGCGGCGGCCAGGCCTTCGGCCTGCGGCACCAGGCCGTTCAGGTTCAGTGACAGCGGCGCCGCCACGCCCATCGCCTGCCAGCGCGTGGCCAGCCGCAGCGCCTCTTGCAGCGCCCACTCCAGCAGGGACTGCAGCATGCGGCGGCGCCCACCTTCGGTGAAGTCGGCCGGCGCCAGCCAGCCGCGTTCGGGGTGGCGCCAGCGCAGCACCGCCTGCAATCCACCCAAGCGGCCGCGCAGGCCCATCAAGCCCGCAGCATCGCCCGCCAGCGCCAGCCGGGGTTGCAGCATCAGGTGGAATTCACCTCGCGCCAGGCCTTCGGCCACACGCGCGTCCAGCCGCTGGCCGTTCTCGATGGCGGTGGCCATCGCCGGCTCGAACATCGCCACCACCGCCCGGCCGGCCGCCTTGCCGGCGTACATCGCCGCGTCGGCATGGCGCAGCAAGGTGTCGGCGCTGTGGCTGTCGTCGGGGTACAGCGCCACGCCGATGGTGGGCGTCACGCTCAGCTGCTGGCCGCCCCAGGCCACCGGCTCGGCCATCGCCGCCAGCAGGCGCAGGCCGGCCTCCTGCGCCTCGGCGCGGCTGGCCACCTCGGGCATCAGGATGACGAATTCGTCGCCGCCGAAACGGCCCGCCACCGCGCCATCGCGCAGCCGACCCAGCAGCCGCTCGGCCACGCCACGCAGCAGCGCGTCGCCGGCCAGGTGGCCATGCGCATCGTTGACCTGTTTGAAGTGGTCGAGGTCGACGAACAGCAGGGCCAGCGACGGCGCACCGCTGGCATGGCGCTCGATGGCCGCGCCCAGCGCGTCCATGAACGCGCCGCGGTTGCGCAGGCCGGTCAAGGTGTCGTGCTCGGCCAGGTGGCGCATGCGTGCGCGCGCCGCCTGGCGGTCGCGGATGTCGCGCACCACCACCATGCGCAGCGTGTCGCCGTCGCGCGGCAGCACGCGCGCGATCAGCTCCACCGGCACCTGTTCGCCACGGTGGTCGAGCAGGGCCGATTCGTAGGGCTGCTCGCTGGGGTGGGCGTAACCCTGCTGGGCGCGCGGCCGATGCTCGGGCGCGACGAAGTCCATCACCGGCCGGCCCAGCATGTCCTCGCGCCGGTAACCCAGCATCTGCAGGATCGGCGGATTGACGTCGCTGACCACGCCCTCGCGGTGGAAGGCGATGCCCTCGACGCTGGCGTCCATGAATTTGCGCAGCCGCTCCTCGCCGTCGCGCAGCGCCTGCTGGGCATCCTGGAAGCGGGTGATGTCGTTGATCAGCACGAAGGCGCCCTGCGGATCGGCGAAGGCATCGCCGTGCTCGTGCAGGTGCGGCACCAGGCTGACCTCGAACTGGTGCACCTGGCCGGCGGCATCGACCATGCTGCGGATGTAGGACACGGTCTGGCGCTGCGCGAACATGCGCTCGATGTGCGGCTCGATCTGGCGCAGCGCCTCGGCGCCGACGATCTCGGCCAGGCCCCGCCCGACGATGCCACCCGGGGTGTGGCCGAAGGTGGCGGCATAAGCCCGGTTGGCATAGGCGCAGCGCAGACCGTCCTGCTCGTAGTAGGCCATCAGCACCGGCATGCTGTCGGCCATCAGCGCGAAGCGCTGCAGCAGCGCCAGGGCCGATGCCAGGTCGGTGGGCACAGGCGCGGCGTCAGGTGGTGGGGGCGGGGGCGACATGCGGGGCTCCGGCCGGTTGGTGTTCAGGCGCGGGCGGGCGCCGGCGCGGGCAGGGTCTGGGCGTCCAGGCACGACGCGGCCAGGCACAGGTCGTCCCAGGCGCGGGCCTTGTCGGCCGGCTGGCGCAGCAGGTAGGCTGGGTGGTAGGTGACGACCAGCGGCACACCGCGCCAGTGGTGCACCTGGCCACGCAGCCGGCCGATGGGCGCATCACTGCCCAGCAGCGACCGCACCGCGAAGGCCCCCATTGCCAGGATCACCCGCGGCTGCACCAGCGCCACCTGCCGCTCCAGGAAGGGCTGGCAGGTGGCCAGTTCCTCGGCCGACGGATTGCGGTTGTGCGGTGGCCGGCATTTCAGCGTGTTGGCGATGAACACCTGGCGCTCGGGCGGCGCCTCGTCGCGCGTGAGGCCCAGCGCGGCCAGCATGCGGTCGAGCAACTGGCCCGCCGCGCCGACGAAGGGCTCGCCGCGCTGGTCTTCCTGCTCGCCCGGGGCCTCGCCCACGACCATCAAGTGCGCGCGTGGGTGGCCCACGCCGAACACCGTGTGCCGGCGTGAATCGCACAGGCCGCAGGCGCGGCAGCCGGCCACCGCGTCACGCAGCGCGGGCCAGTCCAGCGTGGCCACCGGCGACGCGCCAACCGGCACGGGCGCCTGGAGCGTGAGGGCCGGCGGCGGCGCCTGCAGGTCCGGCGGACGCTGCGCCACGGCAGTCGCGGGCGCCAGCGTGGCGGCCGGTGCCGGCATGGCCGCCACCGATGCGGCCATCGCAGGCGCCTCGACCACGCCGGCGGCCGGGTGCTCGGCCATCGGGGCATCCACCGGCGCCCACAGCCGCAGGCCCATCTCGCGCAGCATGGCCTGCTGCCGATCAGACCAGCGCATCACCCGTCCCGCGGAGTTGGGCGCCAATGCCGCTGTCCAGCGCCAGGCGCATCACCACCGCGTCTTCGCGCTTCTGGCGCTCGGCCGGGTAGTAGTCGCGGCGTTGGCCCACCTCGGCAAAGCCGGCCGCGGCATACAGCGCCCGGGCGCCGTGGTTGCTTTGCCGCACCTCCAGCCACAGCGCGGTGTCGCCGCGCTGGCGCGCCCAGTCGGCCAGCGCGTCCAGCATCGCCCGGCCATGGCCGCCGCGCTGGTGGGCCGGCGCCACGGTGAGGTTGAGCAGATGGGTTTCCTCGAAGCCGGGCAAGGCCACGCAGTAACCGATCAGGCGGTGGGCCGCGTCGTGGCGCAGCCAGGCCAGGTAGCCGGCCGCCAGCGAATCGACGAAGTTGCCGCGGGTCCACGGAAAGCTGTAGGCCGTCACCTCGATGGCCAGCACCGCATCCAGGTCGCTCACGCCCATGACGCGGTGCGTGGGTTCAGGGGCCGGGCGCAGCACCGCGTTCATGGCGTGTGGCCGCTGGTGTTGGCGACGGTGGATGCGGCCACCGCTGCGGCGCTGCGCAGCGCCAGGCGTTCGGCCGTGGTCTGGGCCACCTTGTCGCGCAGGTACAGCGGCAGGGCCTGATCGGCCGGCAGGCTGCGGCCCATCGCCCAGGCTGCTTCGGCCAGGCGCAACAGGGCGGCGGCGCGGTCGGCGCTGTGCGGCCAGCAGCGGGCATCGCCCCAGGGCAAGCGGTCGGCAAACGCGGTGATCGCGCTGCCTGCCACCTGTGTGGGCGGCGCGGCCAGCCAGGCTGCGGCCAGCGCTGCCAGGGTGCACAGCTGCGGCGCCACCAACACCTGCCAGCCGGTGGCGGTGTGGCGGTAGGCAGCGGCATACACCTCGTCCATGCGGGCGTCCATCGCCACCCACCAATCGGTGCCACCGGGTTCGTTGGCGGCGTTGGCCTGCAGCCGCGCGTCCTCGGCCACGATCAGCAGGCTGTCGATGGCCAGCACCGGCGTGGCATGCGCCAAGGCCAGGCCCTGGGCCACGGCGCAGGCGGTGCGCAGGCCGGTGAAGGCGCCCGGCCCCTGGCCGAATGCGATGGCCTGCACGGCCGGCATCGCCAGGCCGGCCTGGCCCAGCAGGTCCATCAGCAAGGGAATCAACCGGGCCGAGGCTTGCTTGCCACCGGGCTCGTTGATGCACCAGCGCCCGGCCGGTGCCCGCAGCGCGACGGCAAGCGCTTCGGTGGCGGTGTCCAGGGCGAGCAGGCGCGGTGTCATGGTGGACAACGAGTGTAGCGGCCGGTCCGTGGCCCGGCGGTGCGTGTCCGGCGTGCGGGGGGCGGTCTGCGCCGGGCGGGCAAGGTGCATGCGGCTGTGGCAGCATTCAGGGTTTACACCCGGTTCTCCAACCATCACCACGCGCCGCCGCCGCGGGCCGCCTCTGTCCCATGAGTTTGCTGGACCCCCAATGGCTGGGCTACGTGGCCGCCACCTTGACCACCGCGTCCTTTGTGCCGCAGGCTTGGCAGACCTTCCGGTCGACCGATCTGGCCGGCATTTCGCTGAGCATGTACAGCGCCTTCACGCTGGGCGTGGGGCTGTGGCTGCTCTACGGCCTGGCGCTGGGGCAGTGGCCGATCATCGTGGCCAATGCCGTCACGCTGGGCCTGGCGGGCACCATCCTGCTGCGCACCTGGCGCGCACGCCGGCGCGCGCTGGCAGCCATCAGAACGGGTTGTTGACGGCGCGCGACTGCAACTGCTGGCCGATGAGGTTGTGCGCCTCGGGGCCGAGGTGGCGGTCGTCGGCCCACAGGTGGCTGCTGGTCGAGGCGCCGCTCACCAGCGTGCTGGTGGTGGTGTCGTCGGTGATCACGCAATCCTTGGCCGACGCGGTGGTGCAGGCGGCGTCGGTGGCGCTGGACGGCGCGGTCAGGAACGAGGTTGGCAGCTTGTTCATCGCGGCCACGATGTCGTCGGCCAGCACCAGGCCCCAGTTGCGGCCGTCGTTGGGCTCGACATTGGTGCGCAGGTTGCCGTTGAGCTCGAAGCTCAGTTCCGACATCAGCCCCTCGGCGCCCGGGTAGACCAGCGCCTGCGCGCGGGCATAGGGGCTCAGGCCGAGGTCGGGCGAGGTGATCACCAGCACCCGGGCGCCGGTGTTCAGGATCGTGCCGACCAGGGCAGCGGCGTTGCGACCGCGCTGGCGGGCGGCGCCGATGGCCTGGTCGCGGGTGAGCGTGCCGTCGCGCACCGACTCGAACAGCGCGATCACGTCGTTGCCGCCGATCATCAGCGACACCATGTCGGTCTTGCCCAGGTTGGGCACGCTGGCGATCTGCGCGGCCAGGCCCGTGGTGGCGTCGTCGATGCGCGCATCGGCCACGGCGTAGATGAAGGCCTTGGGCGTCAGGCTGTTCGGGTTGCACTGCTCGAATACGAAGCCGTAGAGGTTGGCGAGCGACTGCACGAAGGTGGGCAGCAAGCTGCACTTGCCCGCGACGGTGCCGCGGCGGTCGTTGATCGTGTACTTGAAACCGTCGTGGCTGCCGTCGTCGACGATCACGCTGTTCTCGTCGCCCAGGGCGATCACCCGCTCGGGAATGAAGGGTTCCACCTGCGAGGTGCCGCCGCCGCAGGCGGTGAGCATCGCCGCCGCCAGGGCGACCGGGGCGAGAGGGGCCAGCAGGCGGGTGCCCAGGCGGCGCAGATCACGAAGAAGAGTCATCAATAGTCCATCAGCATCACAAGGCATCCCCGGCACGCGCCGGGCCGGCCGGTCAGGCCGCCGCCGCAGCGCGGCGCAGCCGGTCGAGCACCCCTTCCCAAGCGGGATCGTCGGGTGGCTGCTCCACCCAGATTTCAGCCGCGCCGGCGTCGTCGAACCGGCGCAGCACGGCAAACAGTTCATGGGCCGCCGCGGCCGGATCGTCGGGCATCCGGTGCCAGGGCACACCCGCCGGGGCAGCGCCAGTCCGCCGCGAATATACCGCCAGCCCCGCCGGCCACGTTGCCGGTTCGTGAAGCGCCGCGGCCAGCGCCGGCGCCGGCCACAGGCGCAGTTGCGCGGTGGGCGCGTAGTGCGCCGCCAGCGTGCCCGGCGCCCGGGGGGCTCGGGCGTCGGGTGCGTGCAGCGGCTCGCCCAGCACCGCCTCGATTGCGGCCCGGGTCAGCACGCCCGGGCGCAGCAGCACCGGGCTGCCGCGGCTGACATCGACGATGGTCGATTCGATCCCGACCGCGCAATCGCCGCCGTCGAGCACCCACAGGGGGGGGCCGAATTCGCTGACCACATGCGCCGCACTGGTGGGGCTGATGCGGCCGAAGCGGTTGGCGCTGGGCGCGGCCACGCCGGCCACGCCATGTTGCGCAGCCTGTTGCAGCAGCGCACGCGCCACCGGGTGCGACGGGCAGCGCAGCCCGATGCTGGACTGGCCGCCGGCCGCCGAGCTGGCCACGCCGGGCGCACGCGGCACGATCACCGTCAGCGGCCCCGGCCAGAAGGCGCGCACCAGCCGCTGGGCCGCGGGCGGCATTTGCGCCGCGAAGACCGCGGCCTGCTCGGCGCCGGCCACGTGCACGATCAGCGGGTGGTCGGCCGGCCGGCCCTTGGCTGCAAAGATGGCGGCCACCGCGCGGTCGTCGTCGGCGCGGGCCCCCAGGCCGTAGACCGTCTCGGTTGGAAACGCCACCAGGCCGCCGTCGGCCAGCCGTTGCGCGGCGGCGGCCAGCGCGGCCGCGTCGTCGCCGGGAAGGATGGGCATGGGGCGGTGGATCAGAACGCCGGCAGGCCCAGCAGCGCGGCCGCCTGCAGCGCGGTGGCGCGGGCCTCGACCGGGGTGGCGGCGGTCAGCGTCAGGTGCCCCATCTTGCGGCCGGGGCGTGCGCTGGTCTTGCCGTACAGGTGCAGGTGCACGCCGGGCAGGGCGAGCACGGCGGCCCACGGCGGCGTCTTCTCGGTGCCGTCACGCCACCACAGATCGCCCAGCAGGTTGAGCATCACCGCGGCCGAGTGCTGGCGCGGCGCCACCAGCGGCAGCCCGGTGAGGGTGCGCACCTGCAGCTCGAACTGGCTGATGTCGGCGCCGTCGATCGACCAGTGGCCCGAGTTGTGGGGGCGCGGCGCCATCTCGTTGGCCACCAGACGGCCATCGGACAAGATGAAGAACTCGACGCACAACACGCCTACGTAGGCCATGGATTCGGCCAGCGCGGCGGCGGCATCGGCCGCCTGCTGCTGCAGCGCCGGCGTGGCATCGGGCGCCGGCACCTGGGTCACGGCGAGGATGCCGTCGCGGTGCAGGTTCTGCTGCACCGGCAGGCGCACCACGTCGCCGCTGGCGCTGCGCGCCACCACCACGCTCAGCTCGAGCGCCAGCGGCAGCAGCTGCTCCAGCACACAGGGCACGTTGCCGAGCTGGTGCCAGGCAGCAGCCAGCGCAGCGCGATCAGCCACCCGCACCTGGCCCTTGCCGTCGTAGCCGAGGCGGGCGGTCTTCAGGATACCCGGCAGCAGGGCCCCATCCACCGCGGCCAGCCGCTCGGGGGTGTCGATCAGCGCAAACGGCGCGCAGGGCACGCCGCTGCGACGGAACTGCGCCTTCTCGGCGGCGCGGTCCTGGCACACGGCCACGGCGTCGGCGGTGGGCGCCACCGGCCGGTGCGCGCCCAGCGTGACCAGCGCGCCGGCCGGCACGTTCTCGAACTCGGTGGTGATCGCCGCGCTGCGCTGCATCAGCTGCGCCAGGCCCTGCTCGTCGAGGTAATCGGTGGCGATATGGTAATGCGCCACCAGGCCGGCCGGCGAGGTCGGATCATCGTCGAGCACCGCGGTGAAGTAACCCATCTCCTGGGCAGCCTGCACGAACATGCGGCCGAGCTGGCCGCCGCCCATCACGCCGAGGGTGGCGCCGGGCAGGATCGAACGTGGGGTCATTTCAGTTCAGCAGTCATGGCGAGCGCGGCCTCGGTCTGGCGGGCGCGGAAGGCCTCCAGCCGGGTGCGCAACAGGGGATCGGTGGTGGCCAGCATGGCCACCGCGAACAGCGCCGCATTGGCCGCGCCGGCCGCGCCGATGGCGAAGGTGGCGACCGGGATGCCCTTGGGCATCATCACGATGGAATGCAGCGAATCGACGCCCGACAGGTGCTTGCTGGCCACCGGCACGCCCAGCACCGGCACGGTGGTCTTGGCCGCCAGCATGCCCGGCAGGTGGGCCGCACCACCGGCGCCGGCGATGATGGCGCGCAGCCCGCGGCCGGCGGCGGCCTCGGCGTAGGCGAACATCTGATCGGGCATGCGGTGGGCCGAGACCACCCGGCATTCATGCGGCACGCCAAACTCGGCGAGAATCTGCGTGGCTTGCCGCATCGTCTCCCAGTCACTGGACGAGCCCATCAGTACACCCACCTGCACGCCCATCGGCCCCTCTGACGGGGCGCCGGCCGCCTCGCCAGCCGCGGTGCCGGCATCCGGGTTCAGGGGGTGTTTTTCGGTGGGGTTCACGTCGGGCGGGGCGACGAGGCGCCGGCAGCTGCAAGAGCATTGAATTGTAGGCGGCAGCCCCTATCTGCCGCTGTTTGCCCCATCACCACCCCCTGGCCGACCCATGAGCGACATCACCATCCAGAATTTCGAAGCCGACCTGATCCAGGCCTCGATGCAGCAGCCGGTGCTGCTCGACATCTGGGCCCCCTGGTGCGGCCCCTGCCGCACGCTGGGCCCCCTGCTCGAGAAGGTCGAGGCGGCCTACGGTGGCCGCTTCAAGCTGGCCAAGCTCAACAGCGACGACCAGCCCGAGATCGCCGCCCAGCTGAGCCAGGCCTTCGGCGTGCGTTCGATCCCGTTTTGCGTGATGTTCAACCAGGGCCAGCCGGTGGACGGCTTCGTCGGCGCAATCCCCGAGGCGCAGATCCGCGAGTTCCTCGACCGCCACGTGCCCAGCGCCGAGGCGCTGGAGGCCGAGGAGGACACCGCCGAGGCCGAGGTGCTGGAAGCCGAGGGCGACCTCGACGCCGCGCTGGCCAAGCTGCAGCAGGCGGTGGCGATCGACCCGGCCAACGACAGCGCCCGCTACGACTACGTCAAGCTGTTGATCGAGACCGGCCAGGTGCCGCAGGCGCGTGCGGCCTGGGCGCCGGTGGCCGGCAAGGCCATGATCGACGCCCGCATCGCGGCGCTGGGCGTGTGGCTGGACGCCTGCGAAAAGGCGCCGCAGGCGCGCTCGCCCGAGCAACTGGCGGCCGCCATCGAGGCCAACCGCCGCGATTTCGACGCCCGCTACGAACTGGCCCAGGGCCTGATGGCGCAGGGCCGTTTCACCGACGCGATGGACGCGCTGCTCGAGATCGTGATGCGCGACAAGGCCTGGAACGGCGAGCTGGCGCGCAAGACCTACGTCGCCATCCTCGAATTGATGAGCAAGCCCGCGCCCAAGGCCGCCGCCGCCGGCGAGAAGGCCAAGGGCGCACTGGAACTCACCGGCCACGCGGCCGTGGCGTCCAGCGACCCGGTGCTCGACCAATACCGCCGCAAGCTCAGCATGGCGCTGTTCTGACCCCCGGCGGGCCCGCCCGCCACCGCTCCCATCGGGCCACCAACGCCCGTCCCACCCCCCCACCTACAATAGGTGGTTTGCCCGCGCCACCAGCGGGTGACCTGTCCCGAGGATTCCCAACGTGTTCATTTCCAACGCTTTTGCCCAGGCCGCCCCGGCCGCCGCCGTCGGTGGCGCTGAATCGATGTTCGGCTCGCTCGGCCAGCTGTTGCCGCTGGTGCTGATGTTCGTGGTGCTGTACTTCATCATGATCCGCCCGCAGATGAAGCGGCAGAAGGAGCACAAGGCCATGATCGACGCCCTGGCCAAGGGCGACGAGGTGGTGGTGGCCGGTGGTGTGATCGGCCGCGTCGCCAAGCTCGGCGAGAGCATGGTCAACGTCGAGGTGGCCAACGGTGTCGAGCTGCAGGTGCAGCGTTCGGCCGTGGTGCAGGTGCTGCCCAAGGGCACCTACGGCAAGTAAATCGGTGGCCGGGGCCGGCGTCGGCCCCTGAGGCGCCCCTGAGGCATTCACGCGCCTCGCCACGCTCCCGACGCCCTGCGACGGGTGAACCGCCCGCCCGGGCCAGGCCCATCGGCCACCGGGCCGAGGAATCCAAGATGAACCGCTATCCCTGGTGGAAATACCTGATCCTCGGCATCGCGCTGCTGGTCGGCCTGCTCTACACGTTGCCCAACCTGTACGGCGAGGCACCGGCGGTGCAGGTCTCCAGCGGCAAGGCCACGCTCAAGCTCGATTCGGCGCTGGTGCCGCGCATCGAGCAGACGCTGACGGCCGCCGGCCTGAAGCCCGACTTCGTGCAGTTCGAGGGCAATTCGGTCAAGGCGCGTTTCGGCAGCACCGATGACCAGCTCAAGGCCAAGGATGCGATCAGCAAGGCGCTGAACCCCGATCCGGCCAATCCGTCGTACATCGTTGCGCTGAATCTGCTGAGCCGCTCGCCGCACTGGCTGACCAGCCTGCACGCACTGCCGATGTACCTGGGCCTGGACCTGCGCGGCGGTGTGCACTTCCTGATGCAGGTCGACATGAAGGCGGCGCTGACCAAGAAGGCCGAATCCTTCTCGGGCGACATCCGCACGCTGCTGCGCGACAAGAACATCCGCCACGCCGGCATCAACCGCGACGGCAACCTGGTGGTGGTGCGTTTCCGCGATGCCGCCACGTTGGCGCAGGCGCGCACGCTGCTGGACGAGCAACTGCCCGACCTTGAGTGGACCGAGACGCCCGATGGCGCCGAGATCCGCCTCACCGGCGCGCTCAAGCCCACCTCGGCCAAGGCGGTGCAGGACGCGGCGATCAAGCAGAACATCACCACGCTGCACAACCGCGTCAACGAACTGGGCGTGGCCGAGCCGGTGATCCAGCAGCAGGGTGCCGACCGGGTGGTGGTGCAGTTGCCGGGCGTGCAGGACACCGCCAAGGCCAAGGACATCATCGGCCGCACCGCCACGCTGGAGGTGCGCCTGGTCAATACCAGCACCGAGGCGCTGGCCGCGTTGTCGGGCGGCGGCCCGGTGCCCTTCGGCAGCGAGCGCTACCTCGAAAAGGACGGCGCGCCCATCATCGTCTTCCGCCAGGTCATCCTGACCGGCGAGAACCTGACCGATGCCCAGCCCGGCTTCTCGGGCGACAACCAGGGCGAGGCGGCGGTGCACCTGACGCTCGACGCCAAAGGCGCGCGCATCTTCCGCGACGTCACGCGCGAGAACATCAACAAGCGCATGGCCATCATCTTGTTCGAGAAGGGCAAGGGCGAGGTCGTCACCGCGCCGGTGATCCGTTCCGAAATCGGCGGCGGCCGGGTGCAGATCAGCGGCCAGATGAGCACCACCGAGGCCGCCGACACCGCGCTGCTGTTGCGCGCGGGCAGCCTGGCCGCGCCGATGGAGATCATCGAAGAGCGCACCATCGGCCCCACGCTGGGGGCCGACAACATCGCCAAGGGCTTTGCCAGCGTGGGCTACGGCTTCGCGGCGATCGCCGTGTTCATGTGCGGCTACTACCTGCTGTTCGGCGTGTTCTCGACGCTGGCGCTGGCCTTCAACCTGCTGTTGCTGATCAGCGTGCTGTCGATGCTGCAGGCCACGCTGACGCTGCCGGGCATCGCCGCCATCGCGCTGACGTTGGGCATGGCGATCGACTCGAACGTGCTGATCAACGAGCGGGTGCGCGAAGAACTGCGTGGTGGCGCCGCGCCGCAGGCGGCCATCAACACCGGCTACGAGAAGGCCTTCGCCACCATCCTCGACAGCAACATCACCACGCTGATCGCCGGTCTGGCGCTGCTGGCCTTCGGCTCGGGCTTCGTGCGCGGCTTCGCGGTGGTGCACTGCCTGGGCATCCTGACCAGCATGTTCTCGTCGGTGATGTTCTCGCGCGGCCTGGTCAACCTCTGGTACGGTGGCAAGAAGCGCCTCAAGAGCGTGTCGATCGGCCAGGTCTGGCGGCCCAACGGGGCGGCGGCGCCGGCCCTGCACGACGACGACGAACCGGTGGCCAAGGCCTGACGGCCGCAGCCACGCCCAGGGAGCCCTGACACATGGAATTCTTCCGGATCCGCCGCGACATCCCGTTCATGCGGCATGCGCTGGTGTTCAACATCATCTCGTTCGTCACTTTCGCGCTGGCGGTGTTCTTCCTCGTCACCCGCGGCCTGCACCTGTCGATCGAGTTCACCGGCGGCACCGTGCTGGAGGTCGAATACGCCCAGACCGCCAACCTTGAGAAGACGCGCGCGGCCGTCGACACCATGGGCTTCGGCGAGGTGCAGGTGCAGAACTTCGGCACCTCGCGCGACGTGCTGGTGCGCCTGCCGGTG
>Ga0155495_1012_pt1 | contig 32286 bp, 28 predicted proteins | sample RifCSPhighO2_12_FD_107153 | JGI IMG/M metagenome (GOLD analysis project Ga0155495, IMG submission 107153) | Burkholderiales bacterium RIFCSPHIGHO2_12_FULL_69_20
AGAGCTGCAGCACCGACCACGCCGGATCGCAGACGAAGCCGCGCCGCCACCAACCGCCGGCCGCCGCAGCCAGCGCCAGCCGATCGCGCCAGCGCCAGTGCCGGGCGCCGATCACGCCCCGCAGGAAGGCCGGCACCGGCGCACCGGGCGGCAGGCGCAGGCCGCGGCCCGCCGGGTCGACCAGCGCCAGCGGACGGCGCAGCAGCAGGCGATCCGGGTCGGCGCCCACGCTGCGCATCAACGCCAACGTGGCGGTGTAGGCGCCGATCAGGATGTGCTGGCCGTTGTCGAAGTGGCCGGCCGAGGTGGTCGTGCGGCGCGCCCGGCCGCCGGGTTCTCGGGCCATTTCGATCAGCGTGACCTCGGCACCACGCTGCACGGAGCGCACCGCCGCTGCCAGCCCGGCCCAGCCGGCGCCGATCACCGCGATGCGCGGCTTCGGCGTCATGGCGCTCACCGACCGCGAAAACGTTGTCTGTGGCGCGGCCGATGTCACCGGCCGCGCCAGTGCGTCATCAGCGCGATCCACAGTTTGCGGATCGGCGTCAGCGAGGTGCGCTGGTGCAGCACCTGGAAGCCGTCGGCCTCGATCTCGCGCAGCAGGCTGCGGTAGATGTTGGCCATCATCAGGCCGGGTTTCTGCGCCTGGCGGTCGGCCTCGGGCAGCAGCGCCAGCGCTTTGTCGTAGGTGGCATGGGCGCGCTCGGCCTGGAAGCGCATCAGCGCGGTGAAGCGATCGCTGTAGCCCCAGGGCGCCTCGCGCTTGAGCAGTTCGTGCGCCTTGACGTCGAAGCGCTGCAGTTCCGACATCGGCAGGTAGATGCGGCCGCGGCGGGCATCGTCGCCCACGTCGCGGATGATGTTGGTCAGCTGCAGCGCCCGGCCCAGCCGGTGGGCGTAATGGATCGTTTGCGGGTCGGTATGGCCAAAGATGCGCGCCGCCACCTCACCCACCACGCCGGCCACCAGGTGGCAATAGCGCTGCAGGCCGGGCAGGTCGAGGTAGCGCGTCTGATCCAGGTCCATGCGGCAGCCTTCGATCACCGCCAGCAGGTGCTCGCCGGTGATGCCGTAGGCGGCCGTGTGCGGCATCAGCGCCTGCATCACCGGGTGCGTGGCCTGGCCGCTGAACGCCCGCCCCACCTCCTGCTGCCACCAGGCCAGCTTGGTGGCGGCCACGCTGGTATCGCGCAGTTCATCGACCACGTCGTCCACCTCGCGGCAGAAGGCGTAGAACGCGGTGATCGCGGCACGCCGCGGTGGTGGCAGAAAGAGGAAGGCGTAATAGAACGACGACCCGCTGCCCGCGGCCTTGTCCTGCACGTATTGCTGCGGTGTCATGGGTGGGGCGATCAGCGCAAGCCGAAACCCGGCGTGGGCCGACCGGGGCGCATGCGCATTGCGCGCCACAGCATCACGGGCAGGTCGAGCGGGCCCAGCTGGGGGCGTTGTTGGAGGGTGCGGTACTGCATGGCCGCGATTCTCTCAAGGATGCGCAAGCCGCCTTGCACCACCAGCCGCAATTCCCAGCCCAGCCGCCCCGGCACCTGGCAGGCCAGTGGCGCGCCCTTGGTCATCAGCGCCGCGGCCCAATGGCACAGGTCACGCAGCAGTGCCTGGCTGGCCGGCGTGTCGATGGGGCGTTCCAGATCGTCCAGGGTCAGCCCGTGGGCACGGGCGTCGGCCTCGGGCACGTAGTGGCGGCCACGCGGCAGGTCGACGCTGGGGTCTTGCCAGAAATTGATCAGCTGCAGCGCGGTGCAGATCGCGTCCGACCGTGCCAGTGCCTCGGCGCCGTGCACGCCGGCCATCTGCAGCATCAGCCGGCCGATCGGGTTGGCCGAGCGGCGGCAGTAATCCAGCAACTCGGCGCGGTCGGCATAACGCGGGTTGCCGGTGTCCTGCTCGAAGGCGTCGAGCAGGTCGTGCAGCAGTTGCGGTGGCAGTTGGTGGCGGGTGATCGCGGCCGCCAACGGCTCGAACAGGCCGGGCCAGAGCGGATCGGGCGGGCGGCCCGCCAGCACCGCGTCGAGCGACTGGCGGAACAACTGCAGGCAACGCCGGCGCTGCTGCGGCGGCGAGTCGCCCTCGTCGGCCAGGTCATCGGCGGCGCGCGCGAAGTGGTAGATCGCGGTCACGCCGGCGCGCATGAACGGCGGGCACAGCAGGCTGGCGACGGGAAAGTTCTCGTAGTGGTCAACGCTCACGGCGGCGATTGTCGGTGCAGGCTTGCAGACGGCCGGGTCTGGGTGGCGGCCGGATGGCGGATTGCGCCACAGTCCGACCCGCCGCCGTTTGACAGCCCGGGGTGCCGCTTCTATATTACTGACCAGTCAGTCATTAAAGAACCTGCGTGCTTGAACCCATCAAGCCGCCACCAAGCCCCCCTCCCATGCGCCATCTGCTGCTGCCGTTGTTCTTGATGCCCTTGCTGTTTGCCTGCAAGGATGGCGCGCCCGTCGTCGAGCCGGTGCGCGCCGTGCGCACGATCACCGTGCAGGCCGGCAGCACCGCGCTGCAGCACGAATATGCCGCCGAGGTGCGGGCGCGCATCGAGTCGCGCCTGAGCTTTCGTGTCGGCGGCAAGCTGGTGCAGCGCCGGGTGAACGTGGGCGATCTGGTCAAGGCCGGCCAGCCACTGGCGCAGATCGACGCCAGTGATCTGCGGTTGGGCCAGGATGCGGCGCGCGCCGCCGTCAACGCCGCGTTGGCGCAGCTGGCGTTGAGCGAGGCCGAGTTCAAGCGCTACAAGGAGCTGCGCGAGCAGGGCTTCATCAGCGGCCTAGAACTCGAGCGCCGCGAGACCGCGCTGAAGGCTGCGCGCAGCCAGGCCGAGCAGGCCGCCGCGCAGGCCGGCGTGCAGGCCAACCAGGCCGGCTACGCGGTGCTGGTGGCCGATGCATCGGGCATCGTCACCGCGGTGGACGCCGAGCCCGGCGCGGTGCTGGCGGCCGGCACGCCGGTGCTGCGCCTGGCGCACGACGGCCCGCGCGATGCGGTGTTCAGCGTGCCCGAAGACCGCGCGAGTGCGCTGCGCGCCCTGCTGGGCCAGCCCGGCGCACTGAGGCTGCGGGCCTGGGGTGACGATCGCCGTTTGCTGCCCGCCACCGTGCGTGAAGTCGCGGCCGCCGCCGATCCGATGACCCGCACCTTCCTGGTCAAGGCCGACATCGGCGCCACCGCGCTGCGGCTGGGCCAGACCGCCACCGTGCTGATCGATGCGCCCACCGTGGCCGGGGTCATCAAGCTGCCGCTGGCAGCGGTGTTCGAGCAAGGCGGGCAATCGACGGTCTGGCTGGTGGACCGTGCCACGATGGCGGTGCGTCCGCAGCCGATCGCGGTGGCCGGTGCCGACGGCAACCTGGTGGTGGTGGCCGGCGGCCTGGCGCCCGGGCAGGTGGTGGTGACGGCGGGCGTGCACGCGCTGACGCCGGGGCAGAAGGTGCGCTGGTACCTCGAGCCGGGGGCCGCGCCCGCAGTGCCCACCGTGCCTGCCGCGTCCGCCGCCGCGCCCAGCGCTGCGGCCGGCTCCCAGGCCGCATCGCGCTGAGGGCCGCCCGCGATGAACCCGCACCCGACCCCGGGCGACACGCCGTCGCGCTTCAACATCTCGCGCTGGGCGCTGGAGCATCCCGCGCTCACCCGCTACCTGATGGTGGTGCTGCTGGTGCTGGGCGTGGCCGCCTACTTCCAGCTGGGCCAGGACGAGGACCCACCGTTCACCTTCCGGGTGATGGTGGTGCAGGCCTTCTGGCCCGGCGCCACCGCGCAGCAGATGGCCGAGCTGGTCACCGACAAGCTCGAGCGCACACTGCAGGAGGCGCCCAACGCCGACGTGATCCGCAGCTACACCAAGCCCGGTGAATCGCTCACCTTGCTGGAGCTCAAGGACAGCACGCCGCCCAAGGACGTGCCAGCCACCTGGTACCAGGTGCGCAAGAAGATCGGCGACATGCGCCACACACTGCCGCAAGGGGTGGTGGGGCCGGTGTTCAACGACGACTTCGGCGATGTCTACGGCTCGATCTTCGCGTTGTCGGCCGACGGCTTCAGCGACGAGGAACTGCGCGTGATGGCCGAGAGCCTGCGCTCGCAGCTGCTGCGGGTGCCCGACGTGGCCAAGGTCGAGCTGTTCGGCGTGCAGCCCGAGAAGATCTTCGTCGAGGTGTCGCAGAAACGGTTGGCCCAGCTGGGCCTGGACATGAACCAGGTGCTGGGCCAGCTGGCCGCGCAGAACGCGGTGGAGGGCGCCGGCCTGCTCGACGCCGGCACGCAGAACCTGCAGCTGCGGGTGGCCGGCGCTTTGCGCTCGGTCGACGAGCTGCGGCGCCTGCCGATCCGCGCGATCAATCCCGCCACCGGCGCGGCCACCACGCTGCAGCTGGGTGACATCGCCGACATCCGCCGCGCCACCATCGACCCACCCGCGGTGAAGGTGCGCCACCAGGGGCAGCCTGTGATCGCGCTGGGTGTGTCGATGGCCAAGGGCGGCGACATCGTCGCGCTGGGCCAGGCCTTGCAGGCCCGGGTGGCCACGATCCAGGCCGAGTTGCCGGCGGGCATCACGCTGTCGCGGGTGCAGGACCAGCCGGCGGCGGTGTCGAAATCGGTGGGTGAATTCGTCAAGGTGCTGATCGAGGCGGTGGCGGTGGTGCTGGCGGTCAGCTTCATCAGCCTGGGCTTGCACACCAAACCCTTGCGCATCGACATCTGGCCCGGCATGGTGGTGGGCATCACCATCCCGCTGGTGCTGGCCATCACCTTCGTGGCCATGTTCTATTGGGGCGTGGGCCTGCACAAGATCTCGCTGGGCTCGCTGATCATCGCGCTGGGCCTGCTGGTCGACGACGCCATCATTGCGGTGGAGATGATGGTGCGCAAGATGGAGGAGGGCTACGACAAGCAGCGCGCAGCCACCTTCGCCTACGAGGTGACCTCGATGCCCATGCTCACCGGCACGCTGATCACCGCGGCGGGCTTCCTGCCCATCGGCATCGCCCAGTCGGTGACCGGTGAATACACCTTCGCGATCTTCGCCGTCACCTCGGCCGCGCTGGTCATCTCGTGGTTCGTCTCGGTGTACTTCGTGCCTTACCTGGGCGCCTGGCTGCTGCACACCCGGCCCAAGGTCGAGGGCGAGGCGCACGAACTGTTCGACACGCCGTTCTACAACCGCTTTCGCCGGCTGGTGAACGCCTGCGTGCGCCACCGCTGGATCACGCTGGCGCTGACCGTGGCGCTGTTCGGTGCTGGGGTGTTCGCGCTGGGCAAGGTGCAGCAGCAGTTCTTCCCCGATTCGAGCCGGCCCGAGATCCTGGTCGACCTGTGGCTGCCCGAGGGCAGCACCCAGCGCGAGAGCGAGGCGCTGGCGCGGCGCTTCGAGGCGCGGATGATGAAGGAGCCCGACCTCGAGAGCGTCACCACCTGGATCGGCGCCGGCGTGCCGCGCTTCTACCTGCCGCTCAACCAGATCTTTCCGCAGTCCAACGCCAGCCAGGCCATCCTGCTGCCCAAGGACCTGGCCGCGCGCGAGCGCATCCGCAAGCAGTTGCCCGCGTTGCTGGCTGCCGAATTTGCCGAGGCGCGCACGCGGGTGAAGGTGCTGCCCAACGGCCCGCCGGTCGACTACCCGGTGCAGTTCCGGGTGATGGGCGCCGACGTGGGCTTGGTGCGCCAGTACGGCGATCAGTTGAAGGCCATCCTGCGCGCGCAGCCCAGCATGCGCGGCGTCAACGACAACTGGAACGAGCAGATCAAGGTGCTGCGCCTGGACGTCGACCAGGACAAGGCGCGTGCACTGGGCGTCACCAGCCAGGCCATCGCGCAGACCTCGCGTGCCGGCCTCAGTGGCAGCACGGTGGGCCAGTACCGCGAGGGCGACAAGCTGATCGACATCGTGCTGCGCCAGCCGGCCGACGAGCGCGCGGTGCTCACCGACATCGCCAACGCCTACGTGCCCACCAGCACCGGCCGCAGCATCCCGCTGACGCAGATCGCGCGCATCGGCTTCGGCTGGGAGCCGGGCGTGCTGTGGCGCGAGGGCCGGCAGTTCGCCATCACCGTGCAGGGTGACGTGGTCGACGGCGTGCAGGGCCCCACCGTCACGCAGGCGGTGGCTGCGCAGGTGGCGGCGCTGAAGCAGCAGATGCCACCCGGCTACGACATCCGCATCGCCGGCACCCAGGCCGAGAGCAGCAAGGGGCAGGGCGCCATCGTTGCCGGCGTGCCGATCATGCTGTTCATCATCTTCACGCTGCTGATGCTGCAGTTGCACAGCTTCTCGCGGGCGATGCTGGTGTTCCTGACCGGCCCGCTGGGCATCGCCGGGGTGGCCGGTGCGCTGCTGCTGTTCAACCGGCCGTTCGGCTTCGTCGCGCTGCTGGGCGTGATCGCGCTGATGGGCATGATCATGCGCAACTCGGTGATCCTGATCGACCAGATCGAGCAGGACCGCGCCCGCGGCTTGCCGGCCTGGGACGCCATCGTCGAGGCGGCGGTGCGGCGCTTCCGGCCGATCGTGCTGACGGCTGCGGCGGCGGTGCTGGCGATGATCCCGCTGTCGCGCAGCGTGTTCTGGGGGCCGATGGCGGTGGCCATCATGGGCGGGCTGATCGTCGCCACGGCGCTCACGCTGCTGGCTTTGCCGGCGATGTATGCGGCCTGGTTCCGCGTGCGCCGGCCCGTGCACGCGCATGGCACCCTGCCGCCCGGCTAGAATCGACGGTTCACCGGACAAGCCCGGTGGGTGCCGGCGGTAAAGGTATTGGACGGCGGCGCCCATCGATGTTTACTGGTACGACTGCTGACGGCCGGGTAGCCCCGGGCCGCAGGCGAGAGACTTTCCCGCGGTGGTGGCGAAATTGGTAGACGCACCAGGTTTAGGTCCTGACGTCCGCAAGGACGTGCGGGTTCGAGTCCCGCTCACCGCACCAGCTCCAACTATTTCTGTGAGTCCCCCCATGGCTGTCACTGTTGAAACCCTCGAAAAGCTCGAACGCCGCATCACCCTGCTGATCCCGGCCACCGACCTCAACGCCGAAATCGAGACCCGGCTCAAGAAGCTCTCGCGCACCGTCAAGGCCGATGGCTTCCGCCCCGGCAAGGTGCCGCTGTCGGTGGTGGCCCAGCGCTATGGCTACTCGGTGCAGAACGAGGTCATGAACGACAAGCTCGGCCAAGCCTTCGCCAGCGCCGCCAACGAGGCCCAGCTGCGCGTGGCCGGCACGCCGCGCGTGACGCCCAAGGACGAAGCCCCCGAAGGCCAGCTGGCCTTCGACGCCACCTTCGAGATCTATCCCGAGGTCAAGCTGGGCGACCTGTCGGCGGTGGACGTCGAGCGCGTGACCAGCGACGTCACCGATACCGCCATCGACCGCACCGTCGACATCCTGCGCAAGCAGCGCCGCACCTTCGCGCAGCGCCCGGCTGTCGAAGGCGCTGCCGAGACCGACCGCGTGACCATCGACTTCGAAGGCAAGATCGACGGCGAGCCCTTCTCGGGCGGCAAGGCCGATGCCTTCCAGTTCATCATCGGCGAAGGCCAGATGCTGGAACAGTTCGACAAGGCCGTGCGCGGCATGAAGGTCGGCGAGAGCAAGACCTTCCCGCTGCAGTTCCCCGAGGACTACCACGGCAAGGACGTGGCCGGCAAGGAAGCCGACTTCCTGGTGACGATGAAGAAGATCGAGGCGCAGCACCTGCCTGAGCTCGACGAGCCCTTCGTCAAGTCGCTGGGCATCGCCGACGGCACGGTCGAGGCGCTGCGCGCCGACGTCAAGAAGAATCTGGAGCGCGAGGTCAAGTTCCGCGTGCTGGCGCGCAACAAGGCTGCCGCGATGGACGCGCTGGTGAAGGTGGCCGAGCTCGACGTGCCCAAGGCGCTGATCGACAACGAGCTCGAGCGCCTGGTGGCCAGCGCCCGCGAAGATTTGAAGCAGCGTGGCATCAAGGACGCCGACAAGGCGCCGATCCCCACCGAGCTGTTCCAGCCGCAGGCCGAGCGCCGCGTGCGCCTGGGCCTGGTGGTGGCCGAGCTGGTGCGCAGCAGCAACCTGCAGGCCAAGCCCGACCAGCTGCAGGCCCACATCGAAGAGCTGTCGCAAAGCTACGAGAAGCCCGCCGAGGTGATGCGCTGGTACCTGTCCGACCGCCAGCGCATGGCCGAGGTCGAGGCGGTGGTGATCGAGAACAACGTCACCCAGCATGTGCTGAGCCTGGTCAAGATCACCGACAAGGCCCTGCCTTTCGACGACCTGATGACGGCCTGACGGCCGCGCGCGCCGCCCGCCGGGTGGCGCCCGACTGCCGCAGGGCCCGTCGCCCGGGGGCGCATGACTGACCGGTCTGCGCCCCTTTTTTCATCGCCTGCAAGCCCCCGTTCCGGGGGCCATAATCGACGCAGAACTTCATTCGAGGACCTTCATGAGCGCAATGGATACGCAAGCCCTGGGCATGGTGCCCATCGTCATCGAGACATCGGGCCGGGGCGAACGTGCTTACGACATCTACAGCCGCCTGCTGCGCGAGCGAATCGTGTTCCTGGTCGGCCCGGTCAACGACCAGACCGCCAACCTGGTGGTGGCACAGATGCTGTTCCTCGAGAGCGAGAACCCCGACAAGGACATCTTCCTGTACATCAACTCGCCCGGCGGCAGCGTCAGCGCCGGCCTGTCGATCTACGACACGATGAACTTCATCAAGCCCGATGTCTCCACGCTGTGCATGGGCATGGCCGCCAGCATGGGCAGCTTCCTGCTGATGGCCGGCGCCGCGGGCAAGCGCATCGCGCTGCCCAATGCCAAGATCATGATCCACCAGCCCTCGGGCGGTGCGCAGGGCCAGGCCACCGACATCGAGATCACCGCGCGCGAGATCATCAAGACCCGCGAGCAGCTCAACCGCATCTACGCCGATCGCACCGGCCAGACCTACGAGAAGATCGCCGCCGACATGGAGCGTGACTACTACATGTCGCCCGAAGAGGCCAAGGCCTACGGCCTGATCGACCAGGTGATTGCCAAGCGTGCCTGAACCGCACCGCCCGCGGCGGGCCTCATGGCCGCCGCAGGGCTTTGATCTATCATTGTTTCGTTCACTTACCCGCCCTCCACAGCACACTCAAATCCATGGCCGACAAGAAGGGCGCCTCCGGCGAGAAAGTCCTGTACTGCAGCTTCTGCGGCAAGAGCCAGCATGAGGTGAAGAAACTCATCGCTGGCCCGTCGGTGTTCATCTGCGACGAGTGCATCGAACTGTGCAACGACATCATCCGCGACGAGGCTCCGGCCGACGGTGCGGGGGCCAAGGCGCCCAAGTCGGATCTGCCCGCGCCGCTGGAGATCAAGACCACGCTGGACCAGTACGTGATTGGACAAGAGTCGGCCAAGCGCACGCTGTCGGTGGCGGTGTACAACCACTACAAGCGGCTCAAGCACATCGGCGCCGCGGCCAAGGAAGAGGTCGAGCTCACCAAGAGCAACATCCTGCTGATCGGCCCCACCGGCTCGGGCAAGACGCTGCTGGCGCAGACCCTGGCCAAGCTGCTGAACGTGCCCTTCGTGATCGCCGACGCCACCACGCTGACCGAAGCCGGCTACGTGGGCGAGGACGTCGAGAACATCATCCAGAAGCTGCTGCAGAACTGCAACTACGACGTCGAGCGCGCCCAGCGCGGCATCGTCTACATCGACGAGATCGACAAGATCAGCCGCAAGGCCGACAACCCCAGCATCACCCGCGATGTGTCGGGCGAGGGCGTGCAGCAGGCGCTGCTCAAGCTGGTGGAAGGCACGATGGCCAGCGTGCCGCCGCAGGGCGGGCGCAAGCACCCGAACCAAGACTTCCTGCAGATCGACACGACCAACATCCTGTTCATCTGTGGCGGCGCCTTCGACGGGCTGGAAAAGGTGATCCAGAACCGCACCGAGAAATCGGGCATCGGCTTCGGCGCCAGCGTGCACAGCAAGACCGAGAAGCGCGCCGCCGAGATTTTCAAGGAAGCCGAACCCGAAGACCTGATCAAGTTCGGCCTGATCCCCGAACTGGTCGGCCGCCTGCCGGTGGTCGCCACGCTGGGTGAACTGACCGAGTCGGCGATGATCCAGATCCTGACCGAACCGCGCAATGCGCTGGCCAAGCAGTACCAGAAGCTGTTCGCGATGGACGGGGTCGAGCTCGAGATCCGGCCGTCGGCACTGGCCGCCATCGCACGCAAGGCCCTCAAGCGCAAGACCGGCGCGCGCGGCCTGCGCTCGATCATGGAGAACGCGTTGATCGACACCATGTTCGACCTGCCGACGATGGACGGCGTGGCCAAGGTGGTGATCGACGAACACATTGTCGAAGAGGGCGCCAAGCCCCTGCTGGTCTACCGCGAGCAGAAGGCGAGCGCCTGACCACCACGTCAGGCGCCCGGCTCGTCCCCGCCCCGCGTGGCGAAAGCCACCCGCCCGCATCCGCCCTTGCATTCGCCTGCTCAGACCCCAACTCGGTCTGAGAAAGAGAGGTTTCCCATGTCTGGCCACCCCGTACTTCCCGCCGATCCGATCACGCTGCCGCTGCTGCCGCTGCGTGACGTGGTCGTGTTTCCGCACATGGTCATCCCCTTGTTCGTCGGCCGTCCCAAGTCCATCAAGGCACTGGAAGCCGCGATGGAAGCCGGCAGGCAGATCATGCTGGTTGCGCAAAAGGCTGCCGGCAAGGACGAGCCCAAGCCCGAGGACATGTTCGAGATCGGCTGCGTCTCCAGCATCCTGCAGATGCTCAAGCTGCCCGACGGCACCGTGAAGGTGTTGGTCGAGGGCGTGCAGCGCGCCGAGACCAAGGCCATCCACGACACCGAAGAGCATTTCACCGCCGAGGTGGTGCCGGTGCAGCCGGTGGGCGAGCCCTCGCCCGAGGTCGAGGCCCTGCGTCGCGCGGTGACGCAGCAGTTCGACCAGTACGTCAAGCTCAACAAGAAGATCCCGCCCGAGATCCTTACCAGCATCGCCGGCATCGACGATCCGGGCCGCCTGGCCGACACCATCGCCGCCCACCTGCCGCTCAAGCTCGAGGCCAAGCAGTCGGTGCTCGACCTGTTCATCGTCGCCAAGCGGCTCGAGAAGCTGCTTGAGCTGCTCGAGCACGAGGTCGACATCCTGCAGGTGGAAAAGCGCATCCGTGGCCGCGTCAAGCGCCAGATGGAAAAGAGCCAGCGCGAGTACTACCTCAACGAGCAGGTCAAGGCCATCCAGAAGGAACTGGGCGATGGCGAGGAGGGCGCCGATCTCGAAGAGCTCGAGAAAAAGATCGAAGCCGCCAAGATGTCGAAAGAGGCGCGCAAGAAGGCCGACAGCGAGCTGAAGAAGCTCAAGCTGATGTCGCCGATGAGCGCCGAAGCCACGGTGGTGCGCAACTTCATCGACACGCTGATCGGCCTGCCCTGGGCCAAGAAGAGCAAGGTCAAGCACGACCTGCCGCTGGCCGAGGAGGTGCTCAACGAAGACCACTTCGGCCTCGACAAGGTCAAGGAACGCATCCTCGAATACCTCGCGGTGCAGCAGCGTGTCGACAAGGTCAAGGCGCCGATCCTGTGCTTGGTCGGCCCCCCGGGCGTGGGCAAGACCTCGCTGGGCCAGAGCGTGGCGCGCGCCACCGGCCGCAAGTTCGTCCGCATGGCCCTCGGTGGCGTGCGCGACGAGGCCGAGATCCGTGGCCACCGCCGCACCTACATCGGCAGCATGCCGGGCAAGGTTCTGCAGAGCCTGACCAAGGTGGGCGTGCGCAACCCGCTGTTCCTGCTCGACGAGATCGACAAGCTGGGCATGGACTTCCGCGGCGACCCGTCATCGGCGCTGCTGGAAGTGCTCGACCCCGAGCAGAACCACACCTTCAGTGACCACTACGTCGAGGTCGATTTCGACCTGTCGGATGTGATGTTCATTGCCACGTCCAACAGCATGAACATACCGCCGGCGCTGCTCGACCGGATGGAGGTGATCCGCCTGTCGGGTTACACCGAGGACGAGAAGGTCAGCATTGCGCAGAAGTACCTGTGCCCTAAGCAGGCCAAGAACAACGGCGTCAAGGACGAGGAGATGGAAATCACCGAGTCCGCGATCCGCGGGATCATCCGTTACTACACGCGGGAAGCCGGGGTGCGCTCGCTGGAACGCGAGATCTCGAAGATCTGCCGCAAGACCGTCAAGAGCATCCAGCTCAAGAAGGTCACCGGCAAAGTGGTCGTCATCGACGAGAACCTGAACGACTTCCTGGGCGTGCGCAAGTTCGACTACGGTCGCGCCGAGAAGAAGAACCAGGTCGGCCAGGTGGTCGGACTGGCGTGGACCGAGGTCGGCGGCGATCTGTTGACGATCGAGGCGGCGGTGATGCCAGGCAAGGGCAACATCATCCGCACCGGTTCGCTGGGCGACGTGATGAAGGAATCGGTGGAGGCCGCGCGTTCGGTGATCCGCAGCCGCTCACGCCGGCTGGGTGTCAAAGACGAGATGTTCGAGAAGCGCGACATCCACATCCACGTGCCCGACGGTGCCACACCCAAGGACGGCCCCAGCGCAGGTGCTGCGATGGCCACCGCCTTCGTCTCGGCGCTGACCAACATCCCGGTGCGTGCCGACGTGGCGATGACCGGCGAGATCACGTTGCGGGGTGAGATCACCGCGATCGGCGGCTTGAAGGAAAAGCTGCTGGCGGCGCACCGTGGTGGCATCAAGACGGTGCTGATCCCTGAAGAGAACGTCAAAGACCTGCAGGACATCCCCGAGAACGTCAAGAACCACCTTGAGATCGTGCCGGTGCGTTGGATAGAACGCGTGCTGGAGATTGCGCTGGAATCGATGCCACCGGCCTTGCCGGAGGACGAGCCCACGCCAGTCAAGGTGGAGGCCGCCAAGCCAGAAGTTGCGTCGGGCGGCGCGTCTTCAGACGCCTTGCCGCACTAAAATTTACAGCAAGGGCTTGCGGGTTCAAAAAATACCGGTATAGAATGCGGGCTCTGCTGAACACAGAAGTACTTACCAAGTTCTGCAGAGCAGGTTGAAAAACCATGCGGGAGTAGCTCAGTTGGTAGAGCGCAACCTTGCCAAGGTTGAGGTCGAGAGTTCGAGACTCTTCTCCCGCTCCAGATTCGAAACGGGAAGCTTAGGCTTCCCGTTTTTGTCAGAGCAGCTCGGCTGCGTTCTGGAATGTCAAGTTGTGTGGCGCGATAGCAAAGCGGTTATGCAACGGATTGCAAATCCGTCCAGTCCGGTTCGACTCCGGATCGCGCCTCCAGGACTTCTCAGCTGTCCCGTTGAACGCCCCGCATCCCCGGGGCGTTTTGCATTGTGCGTCTGACCGGGTGCGTTCCTGATCGTCTAAACGCTACCTGCCCAAGGCAGCAGTTCATCCAACGCTGGCTCGTCTCAGCACAGTCCCGAGAATGACATCAGGTCGTTGGCCGCCCGCAGGCCCTCCAGAAAGCACGCTGTCGTGACGGCGACCACACTGACGGCATGATCCAGTCGCACAAGGAAGAGCACCAGGCATACGCCGGGCAGCAGCACCAGTTCCCGGTGATGCCCAAGCTGGAGGCTGGGCTCAGCGCCGAGTTTGGAATCGACTTCCGGGCGCCCTGCTGACCCGTGTGATCGCCGGTCGCGACGCACGCCACGCCTATCATCCGGGAGCATGCGGCGTGCATGCGGCTTGCGGACTGTGTTGACATGACCTTCGTTCCAACCTGTGACCTGTGCGATGCCCACAAAGGCGACACCAGTGGTGCGTTCCGTGTGCTGCCGCCGGTCTTCAAGCTCTATGGGGGCCGTGCGGCGTTTGCCGGGCCGGTGGCCACCGTCAAGTGCCACGAGGACAACACCTCGGTGAAGGCCGCGGTCGAGTCGCCGGGCCTGGGCCGGGTGCTGGTGGTCGACGGTGGCGGCTCGCTGCGGCATGCGCTGGTCGGTGGCAACCTGGCGGCCGCTGCTGCGCGCAACGGCTGGGCCGGCCTGGTGGTTGACGGCTGCGTGCGCGACGTGGCCGAGCTGGCGGTGGCCGACATCGGCATCCGCGCGCTGGCGCTGATGCCGCTGCCCACTGAGCGCCGCCATGCGGGCCTGGTGGACGTGCCGGTGCAGGTGCAGGGCGTCACGGTGCGCCCGGGCGACTGGTTGGTGGCTGACGCCGACGGCATGGTGGTGATGGCCTCGGTGCCCGCGGCATGACGACCCAGCCCACCGACGCACTGGCCAGGGTGGCGGCAAGCTGCCGCAAGCGGGTGAGGCAACGCGCGCTGCTGGCAGCGGGCGTGGCGATGGTGCCGGTGCCGGGCATCGACTGGGTCACCGACGTGGGCGTGCTGGTCAAGCTGCTGCCGGAGATCAGCGCGGCCTTCGGCCTGAGCGCCGAACAGGTCGAGCGCCTCGCCCCTGACCGCCGGGTGGTGGTCTACAAGGCGATGTCGGCCGGCGGCAGCATGGTGCTGGGCCGGGTGGTCACACGCCAGCTGGTGCTGACGCTGCTGAAGGCCGTGGGCGTGCGCCTGACCACCCAGCAGGCTGCCAAATACCTGCCGGTGGCAGGGCAGGTGGTGTCGGCGGCGCTGACCTTCTCGGCGCTGAAATATGTGTGCGAGCAGCACATCCGCCAATGCGAGGCGGTGGCCCGTCAACTGGCCTTGCCGGCGCCTGCCGAGGCGGCGGGATAGAATCGGCCGTTTTCGGGGTGTAGCGCAGCCTGGTAGCGCATCTGCTTTGGGAGCAGAGGGTCGCACGTTCGAATCGTGTCACCCCGACCAAGAACCCAACGACGAAGGCCGTGCACTGCACGGCCTTTGGCGTTTTGGGCGTGATATCGGACGGTCGGTGCGGGTGGCCAGCGCATGGTGGTGGCCCGTTGCGCCTGGTCTGGCCGGCGGGGATCGAACCCACAACCCCCAGCTTAGAAGGCTGGTGCTCTATCCAGTTGAGCTACGGCCAGAAGCGCTCGATTCTAGAAGCCCGCGATGCGGGGATCATGAAGGGTTCTTGGGTATCCTGAATTGGATTATGATTATCTTCAAGTCTTGATCTGGATTCATGATGTCGGTCCTCCGTGAACCCCTTCCGCCGCCGCTGACCACTTCGACAGACCCGCTGTCGGCCGCTGGCCTGCGTGCCTTTGCCCGCGTCGCCGAGCTGTGGCATCTGACGATCGACGAGCAGCTGTGCCTGCTGGGCCAGCCGCCGCGGTCGACCTTCTTTGCCTGGCGCAAGCACCCCGAGACCGCGCGCCTGCCGCGCGACACGCTCGAGCGGCTGTCCAACCTGCTGGGCATCTACAAGAGCCTGCAGATTTTGCTGCCCGATACCGCCGCCGCCGATGCCTGGGTGCGCCAGCCGAACGCGGCCGCGCCCTTCGGCGGGCGGTCGGCGCTGCAGTGCATGCTGGCAGGCAATGTGAGCGACCTGAACACGGTGCGCCGCTACCTCGACGGCGTGCGCGGCGGAGGCTGGTCTTGAGGGAGGCCGGCGCCGCGGCCGACGCTGCTCACCTGCCCGCGCTGCGCCGGGTGCGCTGGGCGCAGGCCTGCCGCATCGTGCCCACACGCTACCCCAGCGTTTACCTGTACGACCGCGTGGCCGATGCCGACGACTTCGACGCGCTGTACGCGCTCGAGGCCATGACCAACGAGCGCACGCGCGACGAATTGGGCCAGATCGAGCGCGTGCCACGCGAGCAGCGCCTGTTCGGCCCGGGCAGCGGCCCGATCATGGCGGCCTTCACCCACGTCAACCTTTCGGGCAGCCGCTTCTCGGCCGGCGCCTATGGCGTGTTCTACGCCGCACGCGATCGGGCCACGGCCATCGCCGAGACGCGCTACCACCATGCCCGCTTCCTGCAGGCCACGGCGCAGCCGGCGATGCACCTGCCGATGCGGCTGTACCACGTGGCGGTGGATGCGCGGCTGCACGACCTGCGCCCGCCCGATGCGGTGCCCGATGCGGTCTACCACCCCGACGACTACAGCGCCGGCCGCTCGCTCGGTGCGCAGTTGCACGCCGCGGGCTCGGCTGGCGTGGCCTATCGCAGCGTGCGCCAACCGCGCGGGCAGAACGTCGGCCTGTTCACCCCGCGCGCGGCCAGCCAATGCCTTCATGCGGCGCAGTTGTTGTACGTGTGGGACGGCCAGGCCTTTGCCGACGTCTACGAGAAGCTCTCATGACCGGCCAGCGGCCCGGTGCGCGTTTTGACCGGCTCGATGCGCTGCGTGGCGTGGCCATCGTGTGGATGGTGGCCTTCCACTTTGCGTTCGATCTCAACCACTTCGGCTGGCTTCAGCCGCCGCATCACTTCACCCGCGATGCACTGTGGACGACCCAGCGCACGCTGATCGTCAGCGGGTTTCTGCTGTGCGCCGGTGCGGGCCAGGCGGTGGCGCTGCAGGCGGGCATGGGCTGGCCACGCTTCTGGCGGCGTTGGGCGCAGGTGGCTGGCTGCGCGGTGCTGGTGTCGGCGGGCTCGGCGTTGATGTTTCCGCGCAGCTGGATCAGCTTCGGCGTGTTGCACGGCATGGCGCTGATGCTGATCGCCGCCCGGCTGGCCGCACCCCTGCGCGCGGGGCTGTGGCCGCTGGGGGCATTGCTGGTGGTCTTGCCGCTGCTGGTGCAGCACCCGTTTTTCGACAGCCGCCTCACCAACTGGGTGGGCCTGGTCACCCGCAAGCCGGTCACCGAGGACTTCGTGCCGCTGCTGCCCTGGCTGGGCGTGATGCTGTGGGGGATGGCGGCGGGCCAGTGGTTGCTGGCGCACCAGCGCGCCACGCTGGCCGCGCCACTGCCCGCCGTGCTGCAGCCGCTGGCCACACTGGGGCGCTGGCCCTTGCTGATCTACATGCTGCACCAGCCGCTGCTGATCGGTGCGCTGACGGCGATTCAGGCGCTGCGGTACTGAATCAAACGCCACCGACCCGATCGTGCGTGGCCGGCAGGCAGCTACCATGCGGCGATGAGCACCAAAGTCCTGTTCGGCTTCCATGCCGTGACCGTGCGGCTGAAGACCGCACCTGAATCCGTCGTCGAGATCCATGTCGACGCCACCCGCCGCGACGCCCGCATGCGCCAGTTCGTCGAGCGCGCCCAGGCCGCTGGCGCCAAGCTGGTCGACAGCGACGACCAGCGCCTGATCCGCCTGGCCGGCAGCCCGCGCCACCAGGGTGTGGTGGCGCGCGTCACGCCGCTGGCCACGGTGCATTCACTCGACGACGTGCTCGATGCCGTCAGCGGCGCGCCGCTGGTGCTGGTGCTCGACGGCGTGACCGATCCGCACAACCTCGGCGCCTGCCTGCGCGTGGCCGATGGTGCCGGCGCGCACGCGGTGGTGGCACCCAAGGACCATGCCGTGGGCCTGAACGCCACCGTGGCCAAGGTCGCCAGCGGCGCGGCCGAGACCGTGCCCTACCTGATGGTGACCAACCTGGCGCGCACGCTCAACGAGCTGAAGGAGCGCGACATCCAGGTGGTAGGCACGGCCGAGGACGCCGAGCAGACGATCTATGACCTGGACCTCACCGGCCCGGTGGCGCTGGTGCTGGGTGCCGAAGGCGCGGGCATGCGCGCGCTGACGCGCAAGACCTGCGACGTGCTGGTGCGCATCCCGATGGCCGGCGCGGTGGAGAGCCTCAACGTCTCGGTGGCCTCGGGCGTGTGCCTGTTCGAGGCGCTGCGCCAGCGGCGGGCCAAGGCTGACTGAACGGCTGAACGGCTGAACGGGCAGGGCGCCGGCCCCGATCGCGTCGCTAAACTCGACGCAACCCCGAGGAACACGCCATGCCCGTCATCGCCGTCACCCACCCGCTGGTTCGCCACAAGATCGGCCTGCTGCGCGAGGACCAGATCTCCACCAAGAAATTCCGCGAGCTGACGCATGAGCTGGCGCGGCTACTGGCCTACGAGGCCACCGCCGACTTTCCGCTGGAGAAGACCACCATCGATTGCTGGAGCGGCCCGGTCGAGATCGACCAGATCGCCGGGCGCAAGGTGACGATCGTGCCGATCCTGCGCGCCGGGCTGGGCATGCTCGACGGTGTGCTCGACCTGGTGCCCAACGCCAAGATCAGCGTGGTGGGCCTGGCGCGCGACCACGAGACGCTGCAGCCGGTGCACTACTTCGAGCGCTTCGTCGGCCACCTGAGCGAGCGCACCGCCATCATCGTCGACCCGATGCTGGCCACCGCCGGCTCGATGATCGCCACCATCGACCTGCTGAAGGCCCGTGGTTGCGTCGACATTCGTGCGCTGGTGCTGGTGGCCGCGCCCGAGGGCGTAGCGGCACTTGGCAAAGCGCACCCCGACGTGCGCTGCTGGACCGCCGCCATCGACAGCCATCTCAACGAGATCGGCTACATCATTCCCGGGCTGGGCGACGCCGGCGACAAGATCTTCGGCACCAAGGACGATGCCTGATCTGCGGCGGCCGCCGGGCGCTTCCCGGCCGGGCTGAGTGCCGCGTGCAGGTCAGGGTTCACCGGCGACGCTGATTTCGCGCTTGTTGGTGGCACTGGTGCTGCCCGCCTCGCTGAGCACGACGCCCTCGCTGAGCACCACGCCTTCGCTGAGCACGACGCCCTCGCTGAGCACCACGCCTTCACTCAGCACGACGCCTTCACTCAGCACCACGCCTTCGCTGAGCACCACGCCTTCGCTCAACACCACACCCTGGCCCAGCGTCTTGCCACTGGCTACCCATGACGACAGCGTGGACAGCGGCATGAACAGGCCGGTCTTGGACAGCAGCGAACTGCTGCCCGCCAGCTCGACCATCGACACCACGCCGGGTGTCAGCAGCGCGGTGTTCGGCGCGGCGCTGTCCAGCACGGCCATCGGCCAGGTGTTGTTGCTGTTGGGCCAGTAGCGCACACCCAGCTTGCGCACGCTGTTCTTCACCCACAGCAGGCGGTGGTCGTACATCGGCTGCCAGTGGGTGAACAGCTTGGTGCCGGTGACCAGGCGGTTGCCGCCGGCGGTGACCAGCTTGCCCCAGGGGATGGTCTGACCATTGATCACCGACACCGGGTTGGGCTGCGCGGCGCCCGACCACCACAGCAGCGAGTCGCCCGCGGGGATGGTTGCGCCGGCCTGGATGCGCGAATTCATGTCGTTGCGCATGCTGGCCGCCAGGCGCACCGCGCCCTCGATGTTCAGCGCACCGGCGCCTTGCTGGGCGACGTTGGCGTTGGGCAGCACCTGCGCGGTGTACTGCAGGATGGCCTTGACCATCGGCGGCGTCAGGCCGTGGTTGACCTCCAGCAGCAGCGCCACCGCACCGGCCACCACCGGCGCGGCCACCGAGGTGCCGCTGAGCATCATCAGGGCCTTGTCGGCCGACTGGGTCGACCCGCTCACCATCGTCAGCGAGGGGTACTTGGTCGCCAGCAGGTTCCAGGCGCCGCCGGCACCCACCGTGTCCTCGCCCAGCGCGGCGATGATGCGGTTGCCCGGGGCCACCAGGTCGGGCTTGATCAGGTTGTCGATGGTCTTGACGCCGGTGGCGCTGTAGGCCGCGCCGCGGGTCGGCCCGCGTGAGCTGAAATGGTTGACCACGTCGTCGCTGCGGCTGGTCGTGGACTTCAGGTTGACCGAACCGACCGTGATCACGCTGGGCTCGTGCCCTGGCGAGCTGATGGTGCCGTAGGCTTCCTTGCCGCTGGCGTTGAGCCCGAAGTTGCCGCCGGCCACCACCACCACGATGCCCTGGGCCACCGCGCTGCGCACCGCACGGGCCAGCGGGTCGGTCTGATACGACTCGGTCGAGTCGGCACCCAGGCTCAGGTTCATCACCCGGATGTACTTGTACCTGCCGTAGTAGATGACCCAGTCGATGCCGGCCAGCACGTCGGACAACTGGCCGTAGCCGTTGTCGTCGAGCACGCGGATGTCGAACAGGTTGGCGTTGGGCGCGATGCCGGTGGTGTCTACCGACTGGTAGGTGCCGCGGCCGGCCGCCACGGCAGCGACGTGCGAGCCATGGCCATAGCGGTCGGCCTTGGGGGCGAAGCCGTTCTGCACACTGCTCAGATAGGTCTGCATCGTCGGGCTGGCGGGGTTCAACGTGCCCGACACGTCGATGCCCGTGGTCCAGTCGCGCACGCCGGCGCGCACGGCGTCACCCACCTTGGTGAAATTGATCGATTCGCGCACCCGGCTGTCGCCGCCATCGCCCTTGAAGTTGGCGTGCTGCCAGGAGATGCCCGAATCGAGCACGGCAATGCCGACGCCCCTGCCGGAGACGCCGGTGATGCCTGTCCAATTGGTGGTACTGGTGGTGCGCACCGCTGACGTGCCGGTGACCGACTCGACGGTGCTGGTGGCCCGCGTCATCAGGCGGTTGGGGGAGATGCTCTGCACGTCGCTGCGGGCGGCGATGCCACCCACCTTGGCCGCAGGCAACATCGCGGCCAGCGCCAACACCGAGCTGTAGCGGTAGTAGATAGAGCCGCCGGCGGACATCACGGCCGAGCGCAGGGCGGTCAGTTCGGCGTCGTCGCTCTTGCTGACGATCAGCACCTTGACGTGGCGCACGCCGTTGATGTCCTTGGCCCAGTTCAGCGTGGGCGTGAGGTTGGCGGTCAGCACGTTGCGCAGGTCCAGCGCAATCTTCGGGCTGGTGATCTGGGCTTGCGCCGGTCGACTGAACAGCAGGGCGGTGACCATCACCAGCAGCCCGAGCAGGGCGCCCAGCAGGCGACGGGCAGTTCGGTGCTCGATCAGGACGATGAAGCGGGTCATGGAGGTCGGCTGCGTGTTCATGTAGCCAATTGTTAATCGCCCATCCCCCTGAATGAAGGTGGTGACGACAGTTAGCCAGGAAAACCGGTCCAATTCCGCAAACTGATAAAAACAAATCCAGCGCAGGGCAGAAACCGCCGCATCGTCTGCTGGATATCGGCCTGCGCGCGGCCCGCTTGAGCGCCCGTTTTGCCGGGCGGCTCGTCACGTTGATCGCACGCTGGCGATGCGGCGAACCTTCGGCGCCGCGATTGGTTACCATCGCGGCCGTTTTGAACCAGCCCAACGGAGCAACGTGATGGCGATGGATGTGGTGGACTACGAGATCAAGGGCTCGGAGATGCAGTTCGTCGAGGTCGAGCTCGACCCCGGCGAGGCCGCGGTCGGCGAGGCCGGCAGCCTGTTCTACATGGATGCCGGCATCGGCATGGACACCGTCTTCGGTGACGGCTCGGGCGGTGGTGGTGGCGGCTTCTTCGGCAAGCTGCTGGGTGCCGGCAAACGGCTGGTCACCGGCGAGTCGCTGTTCACCACTGTCTACACCAACAACGTGGCGCAGAAGCAGCGCGTGGCTTTCGGTGCGCCTTACCCCGGCAAGATCCTGCCGATGGACCTCAAGACCCTGGGCGGCCTGCTGATCTGCCAGAAAGATGCCTTCCTGTGCGCGGCGCGCGGCGTGTCGCTGGGCATCCACTTCCAGCAGAAGCTGTCGGTGGGCTTCTTCGGCGGCGAGGGCTTCATCATGCAGAAGCTCGAAGGCGACGGCCTGGCCTTCGTGCACGCGGGCGGCACGGTGGTCAAGCGGGAACTGCGGCCGGGCGAGACGGTGATGGTCGACACCGGCTGCGTGGTGGCGTACACGCCCAACGTCAACTTCGAGATCCAGTACGTCGGCAAGATCAAGACCGCGCTGTTCGGCGGTGAGGGTCTGTTCTTCGCCAAGCTCTCCGGCCCCGGCACCATCTGGCTGCAGAGCCTGCCGTTCTCGCGCCTGGCCAGCCGCGTATTCGCCGCGGCGCCGCAGCGCGGTGGCTCACGCGAAGAGGGCTCGGTGCTGGGCGGTTTTGCCGCCGGCGGGCTGCTGGGTGGCATCCTGGGCGGCGACGACTCGGATTGAGGCCACGCCCGGCGCCGCCTTTGTCACGGCCTTGGGCGGTGGGCGTCGGTTCAAGGGCATTGGTGCGCATTGCGGCCCGTACACTGCCCGGTTGCCTGCCAACCCCCACCCCGGCTGGCCACTAGTGGCTGACCATGTCGATGTTCCTCTCCCGCCGTACCCTGATTGAAGGTGCCCTGCATGGTGCTGTGGTCTGCGCCGTTCCGGCGCTGGCGGGCGGTCTGCACTCGGCGCCCGCGGCCGCGGCTGGCACCGCGCTGCGGCCGATCTTCGTGCTCAACTCGCTCGACGCCACGGTCAGCGTGATCGATCCGGTCACCTTCGTCGAGCGCAAGCGCATTGCCACCGGCAAGGAGCCGCATCACCTCTACCTGACACCGGACGAAAAGAGCCTGCTGGTGGCCAACGCGCTGGGCAACTCGCTGACCTTCATCGATCCGGTCACGGCCGAGGTGCAGCGGGTGCTGACCGACATCGTCGATCCCTACCAGCTGCGCTTTTCGCCCGACATGAAGTGGTTTGTCACGGCGGCCAACCGGCTCGACCATGTCGACCTCTACCGCTGGCTGCCGCGGGATGCCGCGCGGCCGATGCAACTGGTCAAGCGCATCGCCGCGCCCAAGACGCCCAGCCACCTGTCCATCGACAGCAAGAGCGCGCTGGTCTACGTTTCGCTGCAGGACAGCGACGAGCTGATGGCCATCGACCTGGCCAGCCAGGCCCCGCGCTGGAAGATCGCCACCGGCAAGATGCCGGCCGATGTGTACCTCACCCGCGACGACAAGCGCCTGTTCGTGGGCCTCACCGGCGACCGCTTCGTCGAGGTGTACGACGTCTCGGGCGCCGCGCCCAAGCTGATCCAGCGCATCGCCACCGGCGCCGGCGCGCATGCCTTCCGCTCGCGAGGCGACGGCCGCCACCTGTTCGTCAGCAACCGCGTGGCCAATACCATCAGCCTGATCGACACGCAGGCGATGACCGTGGTGGCCGAGTTGCCCGGCCCCAGTGGCCCCGATTGCATGGACGTGCTGGCCGATGGCAAGACCTTGCTGGTCAGCTCGCGCTGGGCACGCAAGTTGAGCTTCATCGACATCGACAGCCGCAGGCTGTTGCGCCAGATCCCGGTGGGCCGCTCGCCGCACGGGGTGTGGACGCTGGACCATGCCGCGCGCTGATTGCCTTCGTCGGCTCATGCTGGGCCTGTTGTTGGCGGCCGGCGGGGGCTCGACCCGAGCGGCCGAGCCGCCGGCGTGCAGCCAGCCGGTCTACCTCAGCTTTGACACCGGCCACATGGGCGTGGCCCCGCTGGTGGCGCAGGTGCTGCGCGAGCAGGGCGTCAAGGCCACCTTCTTCCTGGCCAACGAGCGCACGCGGACCGGCGGCTGGAGCCTCGACGATGCATGGGCGCCGTGGTGGCGCGAGCGAGCAGCTGAAGGCCATGCCTTCGGCTCGCACACCTGGGACCACCACAGCTGGCTGGCCGATCGCGCCGATGGCGGCTTCACGACCCGGCCATCGATGGGGCCGCTGGCCGGTCAGCGCCAGGCCCTGACCGCCACGCAGTACTGCGCCGAACTGCAGCGGTCGGCCGATCGCTTCCGCGCGATGACCGGCCAGGCCATGCTGCCGATCTTTCGCGCCCCCGGCGGCAAGACCTCGCCGGCGCTGCTGAAGGCCGCATCGGCGTGCGGCTGGCGGCATGTGGGCTGGTCGCCCGCCGGTTTTCTGGGCGACGAACTGCCCAGCGACCGCCATCCCAATCCGGTGCTGCTGAAGCAGGCGCTGGCCAACATCCGCGCGGGCGACATCCTGGTGGCGCATCTGGGCATCTGGTCGCGCCAAGACCCCTGGGCGCCGGCGGTGCTGGCGCCGCTGATCACCGGGCTGAAGGCGCGCGGGCTGTGCTTCACCACGTTGCGAGATCACCCTGCCTACCGCGCACCCTGAGCGGCCACCACCACTGCCGACCATGGACGCCCTGATCGATCTGTTTGCCCAGGCCCAGCAGGCCATGTTCGAAGGCCTGCTGCAGCCGGCGATGTTCCGGCTGGGGCTGGGCAACCTGCTGGCCGAGGGCTACCGCGCCACCGGCTGGCTGCTGGTGGGCCTGCTGCAGATCGGCGTGATGCTCACGCTGATGCGCGCGCTGGAGCGCTGGCGGCCGTTCGAGCCGGTCACCGACCTGGCCGCGGTGCGCACCGACATGCTCTACACGTTGATCCACCGCCTCGGGCTGTTCCGGGTGCTGCTGTTCTTCAGCGTCGATCCGTTCTGGGACTGGTCGATCGGCCAGCTGCGCCTGCTGGGCCTGGCCGGCTTCGAGCTCGACCGGCTGTGGCCGGGGATCACCGACGTGGCGGTGGTCAGCTTCCTGCTCTACCTGCTGCTGTTCGATCTGGTTGATTACGCCTACCACCGGCTGCAGCATGGGGTAGGCTGGTGGTGGCAGTTGCACGCGGTGCACCACAGCCAGCGTCAGATGACGCTGTGGAGCGACAACCGCAACCACCTGCTCGACGACCTGCTGCGCGACAGCGTGTTCGTGCTGCTGGCGCTGGTGGTGGGCGTGGCGCCGGGGCAGTTCGTGGCGCTGGTGGCGATCACCCAGCTGATGGAAAGCCTGTCGCATGCCAACGTGCGGCTGCACTTCGGCCCGCTGCGCGGCTGGCTGGTGAGCCCGCAGTTTCATCGCCTGCACCATGCCATCGGACAGGGGCATGAGGCGGCGGGGCAGGGCAACCCGGGCGGACACAACTTCGCGGTGCTGTTTCCGGTCTGGGATCGGCTGTTCGGCACCGCCCGCTTCGACGCGCCGGTGCAGGCCACCGGCATCCGCGATCAGCTCGAGGGGCGCGACTACGGCCGTGGCTTCTGGGCCCAGCAATGGCTGGGTCTCAAGCGATTGGCCGGCCGAGCCTGAGCGGCCTGCCGCAGCGCCGGCGTGGCGTGCCTGCCTGGGCTATCCTCGCCCCCACATGAAATTGCTGCTCGACTCCTTCTGGCGCGCCGGCGCCTACTGCCTGCATCCCAAGGTGATCGCCTTGTCGCTGCTGCCGCTGCTGATCGGCGTCGCGCTGACGCTGGGGCTGGGCTGGTTCTACTGGGAAGCCGCGGTGGCCGGCGTGCGTGCCACGCTGGAAGGCTGGTCGCTGGTGGATGCCGGGCTGACGTGGGCCGAGTCGCTGATGGGCAGCTCGTTCCGCTCGGTGCTGGCACCACTGATCGTGGTGGCGCTGGCCGCACCGGTGATCGTGGTGCTGTCGGTGCTGCTGGTGGCCTGGCTGATGACGCCGGCCATCGTCAACCTGGTGGCCATGCGGCGCTTTCCGGCGCTGCAGCGCAAGCAGGGCGCCGGCTGGTTCACCAGCATCAGCTGGTCGCTGATCTGCACCGTGCTGGCGTTGCTGGCGCTGGTGATCAGCGTGCCGCTGTGGTTCATCCCGCCGCTGGTGCTGGTGGTGCCGCCGCTGATCTGGGGCTGGCTCAACTACCGCGTGATGAGCTTCGACGTGCTGGCCGCGCACGCCAGCGCTGAAGAACGCCGCACGCTGATACACCAGCACCGCGCGCAGCTGCTGGGCATCGGCGTGGTGTCGGGCTACCTCGGTGCGGCGCCGTCGCTGCTGTGGGCGGCCAGTGCGCTGACGCTGGTGTTTGCGCCGCTGCTGATCGTGGTGTCGGTGTGGCTGTACACGCTGGTGTTCGGCTTCTCGGCGCTGTGGTTCACCCACTACGCGCTGTCGGCACTGGCGGTGCAGCGTGGCCAGGCCGATCTGGTCGACCGCGAGCCGGCCGGCGGCCAGCGGGCGGGCAACGGCGAGGTGATCGACCTGCTGCCTGCCACGTCTTCCACACCGTCGTCGGCAGCACCACCGCCCGCGGCCGCGCCGGCGCTGCCGCCGCCCATCGCCTGATCTCCCTCCCCTGAACCACCCTCGGCACCGGTCTTCCATGCGCAACTTCGGCCTCATCATCATCGGCGACGAGATCCTCTCGGGCAAACGCCAGGACAAGCACCTGCCCAAGGTGATCGAACTGCTCAGCGCGCGCGGCCTGGCCCTGGCCTGGGCGCGCTATGTGGGCGACCACCGCGGCCACATCACCGCGGCGCTGAAGGATGCGTTCGCCTCGGGCGACATCGTGTTCTCGTGCGGCGGCATCGGTGCCACGCCCGACGACCACACGCGCCAATGCGCCGCCGCCGCGCTGGGCCGGCCGCTGGCGCTTCACCCCGAGGCCGAGGTGCTGATCCGCGAGCGCATGCAGGACACCGCCCGCGAGCAAGGCCTGGTCTACGACCCCGACCGCCCCGACAACCTGCACCGCCTCAACATGGGCACGTTCCCCGAAGGCGCGGCCATCATCCGCAACCCGTACAACAAGATCCCCGGCTTCTCGGTGGGCGACGTGCACTTCGTGCCCGGCTTCCCGGTGATGGCGCACCCGATGATCGAGTCGCTGCTCGATGGCGCCTACCGCGATCAACACGGCAGCCATGTGCAGACCGAGCGCTCGGTGATCGTGATGGGCAGCATGGAGGCCACGTTGACGCCGTTGATGGAGGCGATCGAGGCGCGCTTTGCCGGCATCAAGGTCTTCAGCCTGCCCAGCGTCGACCACCCCTCCTACGGCCGCCACATCGAACTGGGCGTCAAGGGCCGCCCCGACGACACCGTGCCGGCCTTCGCCGCACTGCTGGCCGGACTGCAAGACCTGGGCGCCCAACTCGGCCCTGAAATGGTGCGCGGCTGATGCTCGAAGGTGGTGCGTAACGGCGATCATCTTTGGTGCATCCCGACTGATGGGCGCTTGGCCTTGGGTGATTTGAGGCAGCGCCTGCGCGGTTGAGCGCTTGTTTCGAGGCCCCTGCCGCGCAGCGCGCGGCGCACGGCGCCGGCCCCAAAGTCAGGCATGCTTTCTGCTACATTCTTGGGCGCCTTGCGGGGAGACCCTCCCCACGAAGGCCTGCACTCGAGCCCCTATTCCAATTTTGTAAACAGCGTCCCGCTAGGAGATTCCTGATGGCAAAGACCGTCGCCGACGTGATGGCTATGGTGAAAGAAAACGAGATCAAGTTCGTTGATTTCCGTTTCACCGATACCCGCGGCAAGGAGCAGCACGTGTCCGTGCCCGTCTCCCATTTCGATGAAGACAAGTTCACCGCGGGCCATGCGTTCGACGGCTCGTCGATTGCCGGTTGGAAGGGCATCGAAGCCTCCGACATGCAGCTGATGCCCGACCCGAACACGGCCAACATCGACCCGTTCTTCGAAGAGCCGACGCTGATCCTCACCTGCGACGTGGTCGACCCGGCCGACGGCAAGCCCTACGAGCGCGACCCGCGCAGCCTGGCCAAGCGTGCCGAGGCCTACATGAAGAGCACCGGCCTGGGCGACACCGCCTACTTCGGCCCCGAACCCGAGTTCTTCGTGTTCGACAGCGTGCGCTGGGGCAACGACATGTCGGGCTGCTTCTCCAAGATCGAGGCCGAAGAGGCCGCCTGGAACACCGGCAAGGAATACGAGCACGGCAACTCTGGCTTCCGGCCGTCTGTCAAGGGTGGCTACTTCCCGGTGCCCCCGGTCGATTCGGGCCAGGACCTGCGCTCGGAGATGTGCCTGATCCTCGAATCGCTGGGCATCCCGGTCGAGGTGCATCACCACGAGGTGGCCAACGCCGGCCAGATGGAGATCGGCACCCGCTTCTCCACGCTGATCCAGCGCGCCGACTGGGTGCAACTGCAGAAGTACGTGATCCACAACGTGGCCCACGCCTACGGCAAGACCGCCACCTTCATGCCCAAGCCCATCGTCGGCGACAACGGCAGCGGCATGCACGTGCACCAGTCGGTCTGGAAGGACGGCAAGAACCTGTTCGCCGGTGACGGCTACGCCGGCCTGAGCGACTTCGCGCTGTACTACATCGGCGGCATCATCAAGCACGCCCGTGCGCTGAACGCAATCACCAACCCCGGCACCAACAGCTACAAGCGCCTGGTGCCCGGCTTCGAAGCCCCGGTCAAGCTGGCCTACTCGGCCAAGAACCGCTCGGCCTCGATCCGCATCCCCTACGTGGCCAACCCCAAGGGCCGCCGCGTCGAGGCGCGCTTCCCCGATCCGCTGATGAACCCCTACCTGGGTTTCGCTGCGCTGCTGATGGCCGGCCTCGACGGCGTGGAGAACAAGATCCACCCGGGCGAAGCCGCCACCAAGGACCTGTACCACCTGCCGCCGGAAGAGGACGCGAAGATCCCGACCGTCTGCCACAGCCTCGACCAGGCGCTGGAGCACCTGGACCGCGACCGTGCCTTCCTGACCAAGGGCGGTGTCTTCACCGACACCTACCTGGATGCGTACATCGACCTGAAGATGCAGGAAGTCACGCGCTTCCGCATGGCCACCCACCCGGTGGAATTCGACATGTACTACACGCTGTAAAGCGCCGCAGTGGCGCTGCGCCACGCAGCAACGAAGGGCGGCGCAAGCCGCCCTTTTTCATGGCCACCGCGCGGGGCGACAATGCCGCCGACGGGCGCCTCCGGTGGGGTGCCGATAGCCGAGAAACGATGAAGCGCTGCACGAGCATCCTGTTGATGGCCTGGGTCGCGGGTACCGCCGCCCTGGCGCCGCTGGCCGCCGCCGCCCAGGGCGGCATCGTCTACCGCTGCCCGGGGCCGCCGGTGCTCTACACCGACGCGCTCAGCCCCGAGGAAGCGCGCGAGCGCGGCTGCCGCACGATCGAAGGGGCGCCCATCACCATCATCCAGGCGCCCAAGCCCCGGCCCGCGCCTGCGAGCGCTGCCAATGGCAGCGCGGCATCGCGCCCGGGTGAAGGCAAGGTCGATCCCGCCGCCCAGCGCCAGCGCGACAGCGACGCGCGCCGCATCCTCGAGGCCGAACTCCGGCGCGAGGAAGACAAGCTCGCGGCGCTGAAGCGCGACTACAACAACGGCGAGCCCGAGCGCCGCGGCGACGAGCGCAACTTCCAGAACTACCTCGACCGCGTGGCGCAGATGAAGGCCGGCATCGCCCGCACCGAGAGCGACATCGCCGCCATCAAGCGCGAGATCGCCAAACTGCCATCGTGAGCGTCGCCTCCATGAATCAGCGGGCCGAACCCTCACGCTACGACGCCTTCGACCTGCTGGCCACGATGGTGGCCGTGCTGCAGCCGGATGGCACGCTGCTGTTCGTCAACGCGATGTTCGAGGACGTGGCCGGCCTGTCGCGCCGCACGCTGATGCGCAGCAGCCTGTTCGACTGGTTCGTCGACGCGCACCAGTTGCGCGAGACGGTGGCCGCGGTGCGCCGCAACGAGATCGCCACCGGCCGTTTCGAGAGCGTGATGCGCCGCGCACCGGTGGCCGCCCACGATCAGTTGCCGGTGCATGTCATCGTCACCCAGATCGAGCATGGGTCCGACCGGGTGCTGGTGGAAATGCTCGAGATCGAGCAGCAGACCCGGCAAGACCGCGAGGAGCGTGCGCTGGGCCAGGTGCAGGCCAACAAGGAGCTGATCCGCAACCTGGCCCACGAGATCAAGAACCCGCTGGGCGGCATCCGCGGCGCGGCGCAGTTGCTGGAGATGGAGATCGGTCATCCGCAGGGCCGCCCCAAGGAGGACCTGCCCCCGCGGGGGGCAGCCGCCGCGGGCGGCGTGGGGGCACTCAATCCCCGCGAACTGACCGAATACACCCAGGTCATCATCCACGAGGCCGACCGCCTGCAGGCGCTGGTCGACCGGTTGCTGGCGCCGCACCGCAAGCCGCATGTGGTCAGCGACGTCAACATCCACGAGGTGTGCGAGCGGGTGCGTTCACTGATCCTGGCCGAGTTTCCGCGCGGGCTGGCGGTGCAGCGCGACTACGACATCTCGATCCCCGACTTCCGCGGCGACCGTGAGCAGCTGATCCAGGCCGTGCTCAACATCGCCCACAACGCCGCGCAGGCGCTGCAGCAGCGCATCGCCGACGGCGACGCGGTGCTGATCCTGCGCACCCGCGTGTCGCGCCAGGTCACCATCGGCAAGCAGCGATTTCGACTGGCACTGGAATTGCATATCGAGGACAACGGGCCGGGTGTGCCCGAGGACATCCGCGATCGCATCTTCTACCCGCTGGTATCGGGGCGTGATGGCGGATCGGGCCTCGGGCTCACGCTGGCGCAGACGTTCGTGCAGCAACACCAGGGCATGATCGAATGCGACAGCGAGCCGGGCCGGACCACTTTCCGCATCGTGATCCCGCTGCCCTAGCGCAGCTGCTTCAAGCCCCCCGAACAGGCCGCCGCCGCATGAAACCCATCTGGATCGTAGACGACGACCAATCCATCCGATTCGTGCTCGAGAAGGCGCTGGCGCGCGAGCAGTTCGCCACCCGCAGCTTCTCGAATCCCCGCGACGTGCTGGCCGCGCTGGACGACGACGAACCGCAGGTGCTGGTCAGCGACATCCGCATGCCCGGTGGGTCGGGCATCGATCTGCTGAGCAAGGTCAAGGCGCGCCTGCCGGGCCTGCCAGTGATCATCATGACGGCCTATTCCGATCTGGACAGCGCCGTCTCGGCCTTCCAGGGCGGTGCCTTCGAGTACCTGCCCAAGCCTTTCGACCTGAACCGCGCGGTCGAGCTGATCCGCCGAGCGGTGGAAGAAAGCCTGCGCGAGGAGGTGCGCGACACCCATGGTGCCGAGATGCCCGAGATGCTGGGCCAGGCACCGGCGATGCAGGACGTGTTCCGCGCCATCGGCCGGCTGAGCCAGAGCAACGTCACGGTGCTGATCACCGGCGAGTCGGGCTCGGGCAAGGAGCTGGTGGCGCGTGCGCTGCACAAGCACAGCCCGCGGGGTGACGCCGGCAAGGGCGGGGCAGGGGGTCCGTTCATCGCCATCAACACCGCGGCGATCCCGAAAGATCTGCTCGAAAGTGAGCTGTTCGGCCACGAGCGCGGTGCCTTCACCGGCGCGCAGACGATGCGTCGGGGGCGCTTCGAGCAGGCCGACGGCGGCACGCTGTTCCTCGACGAGATCGGCGACATGCCCTTCGACCTGCAGACGCGCCTGCTGCGGGTGCTCAGCGACGGCCAGTTTTACCGCGTCGGCGGCCACCAGCCGCTGAAGGCCAACGTGCGGGTGATCGCCGCCACCCACCAGAACCTGGAACAGCGGGTGCGCGAAGGTGCCTTCCGCGAAGACCTGTTTCACCGCCTCAACGTCATCCGCCTGCGCCTGCCGGCGCTGCGCGAGCGGCGCGAGGACGTGCCGTCGCTGACGCGCTTCTTCCTGGCCAAGAGCGCCAAGGAGCTGGGGGTGGAGGCCAAGCGCATCACCGATGGTGCGCTGGAGCGGCTGACGGCGTTCGATTTCCCGGGCAACGTGCGCCAGCTCGAGAACATCTGCCACTGGCTCACGGTGATGGCGCCGGCGCAGGTGATCGAGCCAAAGGACCTGCCGCCCGAGCTGATGGCCGTGGACGTGGCGCGCCAGGCACCGCCCGCGCCGACGATGACCCAGGGCCACCACGGCGATGCCGCGGGTGCCAACGCGCCGGCGCCCGCCGGTACGGGATCGGAGGACTCGGCCGCCCCCGCGCTGCCCGGCCCGGTGGTGGGTGGCCTGCCCAGTGGCTGGCTGCTGGATCTGCAGCGCGAGGCAAGGCGCCTGCTTGAATCGGGCGATCCCGAGGTGTGGGACACGCTGACCCGGCAGTTCGAGGGCCAGCTGATCCACACCGCGCTCGAAGTCACCCGCGGCCGGCGCATCGAAGCCGCCCACAAGCTGGGCATCGGCCGCAACACCATCACGCGCAAGATCCAGGAGCTCGGCCTGGACGACTGACCGGCGCGCGGTGTCCGTCAGCGCCGGCGCCGATCCGGTGCGCTGCGGTACAGGCTGTCGCGCTGCGGCGGATCGAAGGCCGGGATGTCGAATGCCGAGTTCGGCATCTCGTCGACCACGATGCCGGCGGGCGGCAGGCTCATCGGCCCCAGCGTGCTCATCCGGCTGTCGAGGCCATCGAGGCTGCCGTGGAAGCTGTCGTCGTGCTCGGGTGCAGGTGGCTCGACAGCTACTTGCAGACCGCGGGTCTCGATGGCCTCGATCAGGCGCAGGTGCAGCGTGTGCAGGGGATGCAACGACGCATCGGGATGCGCCTCCAGCGGCAGCCGGCCCAACTGCGGCAACGCCCGCTGCATCACCCACAGCGGCATGTCGAACAAGGCGGCCGTGCCATGGCGGGCGAGCGAGCGCTCGACGAAATACAGGTGCGGCAGCACCTGGCGCAGCGCCGGTTGGCGACGCATCTGCCGGCGCAGTTCACGGTGCGCTTCGCGCAGCGCCTGGCCGCGGCCGCCCGAAGGCAGGGTGGTCATTTCACCGCTGCTGCGTTCTTGCGGATGGGCTGGCTGCTGACCTGCCTCGTGCGTGTGACGATCCT
>Ga0155495_1032_pt2 | contig 32221 bp, 33 predicted proteins | sample RifCSPhighO2_12_FD_107153 | JGI IMG/M metagenome (GOLD analysis project Ga0155495, IMG submission 107153) | Burkholderiales bacterium RIFCSPHIGHO2_12_FULL_69_20
GCTTCGCTGCCGCCGGCATCGGTCGCACCTTCCAGAACCTGCAGGTGTTCTTCAACATGACGGCACTGGAGAACGTGATGACCGGCCGCCACCTGCGCGAGCCGGGGTCGCTGATCGCCTCGCTGTTGCGCCTGCCCAGCCTGGTGCGTGCCGAGGCCGCCTGTCGCGACGCCGCACAGCGGCTGCTGCGCACCGTGGGCCTGGCGGCGTGGGAAGACGCGGCCGCCGACGCCATGCCCTACGGCGCGCTCAAGCGGCTGGAGATCGCGCGTGCGCTGGCGGCCGAGCCGAAGCTGCTGCTGCTCGACGAGCCAGCCGCCGGGCTGAACGCCACCGAGGCGCACGACATCGACGCGCTCATCAAGCGGTTGGCCGCCGAAGGCACGACGGTGGTGCTGGTCGAACACAACATGAAGCTGGTGATGGGCGTGTCCGACCGCGTCACCGTGCTCGACCGCGGCCGCGTGCTGGCCGACGGCACGCCCGACGAGGTGAGCCACAACCCGCAGGTCATCGAGGCCTACCTCGGCGCGGCCGAAGGCGCCGATGGGTGCCATGGAGTCGCTGATGCTTGAGGTCAAGCGCCTGGAAAGCCGCTACGGCCGCATCCCGGCGCTGGCCGGCGTGAGCCTGCACGTGGCGGCCGGCGAATTGGTGGCGCTGGTGGGCGCCAACGGCGCGGGCAAGACCACGCTGCTGAAGGCGCTGTCGGGCGTGCAGCCGGTGTGCGGTGGCAGCGTCCGCTTCGACGGCCAGGACATCGGCGCCAGGCACGCGCGCCAACGCGTGCAGATGGGCATCGTGCAGGTGCCCGAAGGCCGCCAGGTGTTCGCGCCGATGACGGTGCAGGACAACCTCGAGCTCGGCACTTTCGCGCGCGGCAGCCTGCGCACGCTGGACCGTGTGTACGCGCTGTTTCCGGTGCTGCACGACAAGCGCCAGCAGCTGGCCGGCAACCTGTCGGGCGGGCAGCAGCAGATGCTGGCCATCGGCCGCGCGCTGATGGGCGACCCCAAGCTGCTGCTGCTCGACGAGCCCAGCATGGGCCTGGCGCCGCGCCTGGTGGCCGAGATCTTCGCGCAGGTGGCGGGGCTGAAGGGGCAGGGCACGACGATCCTGCTCGTCGACCAGAACGCGCGCGCCGCGCTGGCCATCGCCGACCGCGGCTATGTGATGGAAAGCGGCCGCATCGTGCTCGACGGCGCGGCCCAGCAACTGCTGCACGACCCGCAGGTGCAGCAGGCCTACATGGGTTTGTGAACGGAACAACGGAGTGATGATGAAAAGCAGCCTGCAAGCCGGCCTCGGTGCCGAATCCACCTTCACCGTCGAGCGCGAGCGCACCATCGACTTCATGGGCGAGGCAGCGCGCGTCTATGCCACGCCGATGCTCGTGCGCGACATCGAGATCGCCTGCCGCAACCTGCTGCTCGCGCATCTCGATGCCGGCGAGGATTCGGTGGGCACGCGCGTCGAGATCGACCACATCGCCGCCACGCTGCTCGGCATGCGCGTGACGCTGAACGTGCGGGTGGCCGAGGTCAACGGCCGCGCGATCACCTTCGAGATCGAGGGCCGCGACGCGGTCGAGCCGATCGTGCGCGGCAAGCACGCGCGTTTCGTCGTCGATGTCGCCAAGACCGGCCAGCGCCTCGCGGTGAAGGCCGAGAAGGCACGCGCCGCCGGCTGAGCCGCGGCACACACGCGATGAGCGCCGCCTCCAACACCAACGCAGCCGCCGCGCGCAGCGAACGCGTGCCGACCTATTGCTACCAGTGCGTGGCCGGCCCCGACCTGCTGACCGTGCGTGTGCAGGACGGCGTGGCGACCGAGGTCGAGCCCAACTTCTGCGCCGCCAAGGTGCACCCGGGTGGCGGCAAGGTCTGCGTCAAGGCCTACGGCCTGGTGCAGAAGACCTACAACCCGAACCGGGTGCTCACGCCGATGAAGCGCAGCAATCCGAAGAAGGGCCGCAACGAAGACCCGCGCTTCGTGCCCATCGGCTGGGACGAGGCCTTCGACCTGATCGCGGAAAAGCTCAACCGTATCCGCGCCGAAGGCCTGACCGATGCGTCCGGCTACCCCCGGCTGGCGGCCAGCTTCGGCGGTGGCGGCACGCCGCAGTTCTACATGGGCACCTTCCCGGCCTTCCTCAGCGCCTGGGGCCCGGTGGACATGGGCTTCGGCTCGGGGCAGGGCGTCAAGTGCGACCACTCCGAGCACCTGTATGGCGAGTTCTGGCACCGCGCCTTCATCGTCGCTGCCGACACGCCGACCACCCGCTACCTGATCTCCTGCGGCTCGAACATCGAGGCCTCGGGCGGTGTGGCCGGCGTCTGGCGCCACGCCAATGCGCGCGTGCGCGGCATGAAGCGGGTGCAGGTCGAGCCGCACCTGTCGGTCACCGGTGCCTGCTCGGCGCAGTGGGTGCCGATCAAGCCCAAGACCGACCCGGCCTTCCTGTACGCGCTGATCCACGTGATGCTGCACGAGATGCCGCGCGAGCGGCTCGACCTGCCCTTCCTGAAGCAGCGCACCGCCAGCCCCTACCTGGTGGGGCCGAACGGCTATTACCTGCGCGACCGCGCCACGCGCAAGCCGCTGGTGTGGGACGCGGCACGCGGCATGGCCTGCGCGCACGACACGCCCGGCATCGACGAGGCGCTGCACGCGCAGGTGCAGGTCGATGCGATCGAGATCGGCGCCGACGACGACGTGCTGGCCGATGGCCTGCTGAGTGGCAGCACCGGCTTCGACCGCCTGGTCGAGCACCTGCGGCCCTATTCGCCCGAATGGGCGGCCGGCGTGTGCGACGTGCCGGCGGCGACGATGCGCCAGATCGCGCACGAGTACATGGCACACGCCTGCGTCGGCCAGACGATCGAAATCGACGGCCGCACGCTGCCCTATCGCCCGGTGGCGGTGACGCTGGGCAAGACCGTCAACAACGGCTGGGGTGGCTATGAATGCTGCTGGGCGCGCACGCTGCTGGCCTGCCTGGTGGGCGCGCTGGAAGTGCCCGGCGGCACGCTCGGCACCACGGTGCGGCTGGTGCGGCCGATGTCCGAGCGCCACGACAGCGCCGTGCCTGGGCCGGATGGCTTCATGGCCTACCCGATGAACCCGACCGACAAGGCGACCTGGTCGCCGCGGCCGAACATCCGCAACGCCTACAAGACGATGGTGCCGCTGGTGGGCAACGGCGCCTGGAGCCAGGCGCTCGGGCCGACGCACTTCTCGTGGATGTTCCTCGACGGCACGCCCAAGGGCCTGCCCACCGTGACCTTCCCTGACGTCTGGTTCGTCTACCGCACCAACCCGGCCATTTCGTTCTGGGACACCGACGCGCTGGGCGACAAGATCGCGCGCTTCCCGTTCGTCGTGGCCATGGCCTACACGATGGACGAGACGAACCATTTCGCCGACGTGCTGCTGCCCGACGCCACCGACCTGGAAGGCCTGCAGCTGATCCGCATTGGCGGCACCAAGTACGTCGAGCAGTTCTGGGACCAGCAGGGCTTCGCGCTGCGCCAGCCGGTGGTGGCGATGCGCGGCCAGGCGCGTGACTTCACCGACATCGCCACCGAACTGGCGCGCCGCACCGGCGTGCTCGAGCAGTACAACGCCGCCATCAACCGCGGTGCCGGCGGCGTGGCGCTGAAGAGTGCGCACGGCGACTTCTCGCTGCCCACGGCGCAGGCGCACACGCGCGAGCAGATCTGGGACGCGGTGTGCCGCGCGGCCAGCGCCGAGCTCAGCGACGGTGCGCAGACGCACGGCCTGGATTGGTGGAAAGAGAAGGGCCTGGCCACCAAGCCCTTTGCGCGCCTGCAGTGGTACCTGTACCCGACGATGGTCGATCGCGGCCTGCGCTTCGAGCTGCCCTACCAGGAGCGGTTGCAGCGCATCGGCACCGAGCTCGGCCGCCGCCTGCACGAGCACGACATGCACTGGTGGGACAAGCAGATGGCCGAGTACCAGGCGCTGCCGGTGTGGAAGGACTTCCCCGCGCTGTGGGAAGGCATCGTCACCGGCGCCGGCGCCAAGGCCGGCGACTATCCGTTCTGGCTGCTCACCGCGCGCAGCATGCAGTACGCCTGGGGCGGCAACGTCGGCGTGCAGATGATCCGCGAGGTGGCCGACAACGTGGCCGGGCACCGTGGCGTGATCATCAACAGCGGCGCGGCCGAAAAGCTCGGCATCGCCGACGGCGACGTCATCGACATCGCCACGCCCAAGCGCAGCGTGCGCGGGCGTGCCGTGCTGCGCCAGGGCATCCGGCCCGACACGCTGCTGCTGATCGGCCAGTTCGACCACTGGGCCACGCCGCTGGCCAAGGACTTCGGCGTGCCCAGCCTGAACACGCTGGCCACGATGTCGATGGACCTGACCGACGCCACCGGCTCCAGCGCCGACATCGTGCGTGTGGCGGTGCGCAGGGGTCGGTCATGACACGCTGGGCGATGGTCGCGGACTTGCGGCGCTGCGTGGGCTGCCAGACTTGCACGGCGGCGTGCAAGCACGCCAACGCCACGCCGCCGGGCGTGCAGTGGCGGCGTGTCATCGACATGGAATTCGGCGAATTCCCCGACGTGCAGCGCGCCTTCGTGCCGGTGGGCTGCCAGCACTGCGAGGATCCGCCGTGCATGGAGGTCTGCCCCACCACCGCGACGAAGAAGCGCGCCGACGGCATCGTCACCATCGACTACGACCTGTGCATCGGCTGCGCCTACTGCGCCGTGGCCTGCCCCTACCAGGCGCGCTACAAGACCGAGCGCGCCAGCTTCGCCTATGGCCAGCCGACCGAGAACGAGACCCTGCGCCACGACGACGCGCGCATCGCGGTGGCCACCAAGTGCACCTTCTGCGTCGAGCGCATCGACAGCGGGCTGGAGCGCGGCCAGACGCCGGGCGTCGACCCGGAGGCCACGCCGGCCTGCGTGAACGCGTGCATCGCGCAGGCGCTGGTGTTCGGCGATCGCGACGATCCGCAGAGCAACGTGTCGCAGATGCTCGCCACCCACCAGCATTTCCGCATGCATGAAGCGCTGGGCACCGGCCCGGGCTTCCACTACGTGTGGGACACGCTGGACAAACACGGTGACGGGGAGGGCAAATCATGAGCTTCGGCCCCAACCCCTGGCAGCAGACCAGCTGGGACGCGCGCGCCGCCGGCAACTTCATCGGCGGCGGTGCCGGCTGCGGCCTGCTCGTCTTCACCTGGCTCGCGCAGGCGCAGGGCAGCCTGCGCAGCGTGCTGATCGTGCTGGCGCTGGCGCTGGTGTCGCTGGGGCTGCTGTGCGTGTGGGCCGAGATCGGCCGGCCCTGGCGCGCGATCAACGTGATCTTCAATCCGCGCACCTCGTGGATGTCGCGCGAGGCGGCGCTGGCACCGCTGCTGCTGGGCAGCGGCGCGCTGGCGCTGCTTGGCGTGACGGCAGCGCTGCCGCTGGCGGCCTTGTTGGCCTTGGGCTTTGTCTATTGCCAGGCGCGCATCCTGCAGGCAGCCAAGGGCATCCCGACGTGGCGCGAGCCGCTCACCGTGCCGCTGCTGGTGGCCACCGGCCTGGCCGAGGGCGCCGGGTTGTTCTGGCTGCTCGCGCCCTGGTGGGGGCAGGGCAGCAACCTGCTGTGGCTGGGTTTCGGCTTGCTGCTGTTGTTGCGTTTCGTGCTCGGCGTGTGGTGGTACCGGCGCTTGTCCGCAGCCTTGCGCCCCCGCGCGCTGCAGGCCGTGAACCAGGCCGGGCATGCCTTCAATGCCGGCAGTCTGCTGCCGCTGGCGATCGTGCTGGGCGTGTGGGCCACGCCGCTGCCGCCGGTCTGGTCGGTCGCGTTGCAGGCGCTGGCCGGTGCGCTGGCCGCGCTGGGCGGCGCGGGTTTCAAGTTCATGCTGGTTACGCGCGCCGGCTTCAACCAGGGCTTCGCACTGCCGCACCTGCCGGTGCGCGGCGTGCGCCGCTGAGCCCTTGCCACTGGGAGATCACATGGCTGCGTTCGCCGACACCCCGATGGTCACCGATCGCACAGCGGTGGGCCTGCATCCCGACGTGGAGTCGATGCCGCGCGAGCCGCTCGAGGCGCTGCAACTGCGGCGCCTGCAGGCGAGCCTGTGCAATGCCTGGGAGCAGGTGCCCTGGCAGCGCACGCGGCTGCGCGCGGCGGGCCTGGCCCATCCGCAGGAGCTGCGCAGCCTGGCCGACCTGCAGCGCCTGCCCTTCATGGTGAAGAGCGACCTGCGCGACCACTACCCCTTCGGCCTGTTCGCGCGTCCGGTGGCTGGGCTGGCGCGCCTGCATGCGTCGTCGGGCACGACCGGAAAACCCACGGTGGTGGGCTACACACGCGCCGACCTCGACACCTGGGCCGAGTTGATGGCGCGCACGCTGCACTGTGCTGGTGCGCGCGCCGGCGACGTGATCCACAACGCCTATGGCTATGGCCTGTTCACCGGCGGGCTGGGCGCGCACTGCGGCGCTGAGCGCCTGGGCGGCGTGGTCGTGCCGGTGTCGGGCGGCTCGACCGAACGGCAGGTGGCGCTGATCATGGACTTCGGCGCGCGCGTGCTGTGCGCCACGCCGAGCTACGCGCTGGCCATTGCCGAGGTGGCCGAACAGCAGGGCGTGGACCTGCGCAAGAGCGCGCTGCGCGTGGGCATGTTCGGCGCCGAGCCGTGGAGCGAGACCATGCGCCGCGAGATCGAATCGCGCCTGGGCCTGCAGGCGATCGACAACTACGGCTTGTCCGAGATCATGGGCCCGGGCGTGGCGGTCGAATGCCCGCAGCAGGACGGCCTGCACGGCTGGGAGGACCACTTCCTGTTCGAGGTGATCGACCCCAGCACGTTGCAGCCCGTGCCAGAAGGGCAGATGGGCGAACTCGTCATCACCACGTTGACGAAGCAGGCGCTGCCGATGCTGCGCTACCGCACGCGCGACATGACGCGCATCACCAAGGCGCCCTGTGCCTGCGGCCGCACGCACCTGCGCATGCTGCGCGTGGCCGGGCGCAGCGACGACATGCTGATCGTGCGCGGCGTCAACGTCTACCCGTCGCAGATCGAGGCGGTGCTGGTCGGCCGCCCGGGCATCGCGCCGCACTACCAGCTGGTGCTCGAGCGCCATGGCGCACTCGACCAGGTTCGGCTCGACGTCGAGGCCCTGCCGGCGGTGGCGCAAGCCGACTACGCCCGGCTGGCCGCCGACGCAGCGCACCACATCAAATCGCTGATCGGCGTCAGCACCGAGGTCTGCGTGCTGGCGCCGGGCTCGGTGGAACGATCGCAGGGCAAGGCCGTGCGGGTGCGTGACCTGCGCCCCAAGCTCGCGCCGACGCCATGACCCGCTGACCCGTCGGCCGCCACCGCGCACGCCCACCCGCAAAGGAGAGACCCATGCCCTTCGAAGACATCCTGTACGAGGTCCGCAACGGCGTGGCCTGGATCACCATCAACCGCCCGGACAAGATGAACTCGTTCCGCGGCCAGACCTGCGACGAACTCATCAAGGCGCTGTACCAGGCCGGCTACGACAAGAGCGTGGGCGCCATCGTGCTGGCCGGCGCCGGCGACCGTGCCTTCTGCACCGGCGGCGACCAGTCGGCGCATGACGGCAACTACGACGGTCGCGGCACCATCGGCTTGCCGATGGAAGAGCTGCACAGCGCCATCCGCGACGTGCCCAAACCGGTGATCGCGCGTGTGCAGGGTTACGCCATCGGCGGCGGCAACGTGCTGTGCACGATCTGCGACCTGACGATTTGCTCCGACAAGGCCATCTTCGGCCAGGTCGGCCCGAAGATGGGCTCGGTCGACCCCGGCTACGGCACCGCGTACCTGGCGCGTGTGGTCGGCGAGAAGAAGGCGCGCGAGATGTGGTACCTGTGCCGCCGCTACAACGGCGCCGAGGCGGTGGCGATGGGCCTGGCGAATGCGTGCGTGCCGGCTGACCAACTCGACGCCACCGTGCAGCAATGGGCCGAGGAGATCTGCGAGCGCAGCCCCACGGCGATCGCCATCGCCAAGCGCAGCTTCAACATGGACACCGCACACCAGAGCGGCATCGCCGGCATGGGGCTGTACGCGCTGAAGCTGTACTACGACACCGACGAGTCGCGCGAGGGCGTCAATGCCCTGAAGGAAAAGCGCAAGCCCGACTTCCGCAAGTTTGCCAAATGACGCGGCAGCAGCCCGAGCCTCAGTGGGCCCTCCCGACAGCCGCTGGGCTGGTGCGCAGTCGCCCGGCCATGCGCATCCCGTCGCGCGCGTTCAGGCCCATCAGCGTGAGGTTGGTCGCACCAGCGATCAGTTCAATGGCCTGCACCACATAGAAGGTCGTGTCGAATGAGCCGGCCGCAGCCCAGCGGCTGAGCATGATCGCGCACGGCACCAGCACCAGCAGCCCGTTGGCAGCGATGAACGGCATGCGTTTCTTCTTGGCGTCGACCAGCCGGCCCTTGCGCGACTTGGCGACGAACACGCCGCCGCCACCGGCGGCTGCCATCAGCGGCATCATGATCCACAGGCCCGGCGCGACGATGAGCGACTTCAGTTGCGCCACCGCCGCGTGCGAGCCGAACAACTCGGTGAGGATGGTGGCCAGAAAGAAGGGGCGCTGCACAGCGTGGCGAGGATTGCCGCGATGAGATGGGCCTGTTTGGGCATGATGGTCCTTTCAAGGGGTGCCGGGCTCCCATGCCGACATCAGCGCCGGGATGTCGACCTCGGCCATGCTGAACAGGTGGACTGCGCGCTGCGTGGCGGGCAATTACCGGACTCGCGCTTGCCAGCCCGCCGAGTCGGTCACCTGCGCGTTGCGCTGTGTGCCGCACCGCACTACATCGCGCAGCACGGATTGCCCAGCACACCCGAGGACCTGGCCCACCACCATCAGATCGGGTTCGTGCTTGCGTCCACCGGCAAGGTGCGGCCGGTGACCTTGTCGCGCGAGGGCCGCAAGCTGGCGGTTGACGTGCCGGCGCGCTTTGTCACGACCGACAGCGCAGCCGCCTTGAGTGCGGGACTGGACGGGCTGGGCATCATCGTGCTGGCGGAGTTCGTGGCCAGCCACTACCTGGCCAGCGGCGCCTTGGTGCGTGTTCTGCCTGGCTGGCAATGCCCGTCGCTTCCGCTGCACCTGGTGACGCCCACCATCCGCAAGCGCGCCGCAAGGGTGCAGGCGTTCATGGACTGGGCGCACGCCCTGTTGCTTCGGCGGCTTGGTTCGCAACTGGACACCCGCTGAGGCGGCGCAGCAGCGCAGCCGCAGGCATTCCGGTTTCGCCTTTCTGCCGTCGGCTCGTCAAGCCACGGGCACGACGGCAGTCGCCTCCAGCTCGATCTTGCCCGGGTCGTCCAGAAGGTCGGCGACGAAGATCATGCTCATCGCCGGGTAGTGCTGTCCCATGCACGCGCGCCAAACGGCGCCGAGTTGCCTTCGCGCCGCCAGGTAGGCCGGCTTGTCGCAGCAGAAGGCCGTCATGCGGCAGATGTGCCGCGCCTCGCCGCCGGCCTGCGCCAGTACCGCCAGCACGTTTTTCAGCGCCTGCTCGAACTGCGGCACGATGTCCGCTGACTCGAACTGCTGCTGGGCGTTCCAGCCCACCTGGCCAGCGATGAAGACGATGCGGCCGGGGGCCACGGCGATGCCGTTGGCATAACCGATCGGCGCGGCCCATCCGGGCGGCAGCAGCACTTGCATCGCTTGTCTCCTCAATCGGTGTAGTGGGGTGGGTCCGGGTCGTTGGCCCAATCCTTGTCGGGCTCGGGCACCTTCTTCAGCCAGGCGCGCACCAGTTCGACATGCTCGCGTTCTTCGTCCTGCATCTCCAGTGCGGCAAGGCGCACCGGCTCACTCGTCGCCATCTGCGCCAGGCGGCCGAAGAAGGCCTCGGCGCGTTGCTCGGCGGCCAGCGCCAACTGCAGCGCGTGCCAGGGCTGCATCAGGTAGTGCACCTCGTCGATCGGCACCGTCTCGGGGCCTTCCAGGTCGGGCCAGCCGAAGCCGTCTTCGGGCGGCGGCGGGTCGCTGGCCCAGCCCATCTGCGCCAGGATCTGTTCGACATGCTTGCTTTCGTAGTGCGCCATGGTGCGGAACAGCGCCGCCACCTCCTGGTTGTTGTGCACTTCCATGGTGTCGGCAAACTCGGTGTAGCGCGCCACCGCCTCGCGCTCCATGGCCAGCGCCTGCGCCATGAAATCGACCAGCGTGCGCGGCAGGGAGGCCTTCATGGCGGGGCTCACAATTCGAACTCCGCGGCCAGTTCGCCCACCGTGCGTATCGCCGGGCTGCGCGGCGCGGCGTAGGCCTTGCGCTGGCCGGCATAGAGCACGCCGATGTTGAAGCCGTCGTCGGTCATGATGCGTCGCGCGGCGCGGGCGGCGTCGTCGGTGGTGTCCACCGCCGCCGCGTGGACGTGGTTCTTCCAATCGCGTTGCTCGGGCCTGAAGGTGACGCAGGGGCTGAGGATCTCGATGAACGCGAAACCGGGGTGGCGGATGCCCTTGGCGATGATCTCGGCCGTGCTGTTGGGGTCGCCCGAGAAGGCGCGCGCGACGAAACTGGCACCGGCTGCCAGCGCGATCACCAGCGGGTGGAACGAGCGGATGCCGGTGCCGCCGGGCGAGAGCTTGTTGTCCCAGTCGGGCTCGGTGGTGGGCGAGGCCTGGCCCTTGGTCATGCCGTAGACGTGGTTGTCCATGACGATGTAGGTCAGGTCGACGTTGCGTCGGCAGGCGTGCATGAAATGGTTGCCGCCGATCGAGTAGCCGTCGCCGTCGCCGCCGGTGACCAGCACCGTCAGGTCGGGGCGCGCCACCTTCAGCCCGGTGCCGGCTGCCAGCGCGCGGCCGTGCACGCCGTGGAAGCCGTAGCAGGTGGTGTAGGCCGGGATGCGCGATGAACAACCGATGCCCGAGACCACCGCCACTTCGTGCGGCGGCAGCTGCAGGCTGGCCAGCGCCTTGGTGATGGCGCCGAGCACAGTGAAGTCGCCGCAGCCCGGGCACCAGACCGGCTTGGTGCCTGACTTGTAGTTCGCCGCGGTCAGTACCGCGAGCGGGGCTGAGACATCGTTCATGCAAATTCCTTCGCGGTTTGGTGCGTGCGGGCCCAGTCGACGATCGCGGCTGTCAGTTCGGCGGGTCGCAGCGGCAGGGGTCCGGGGCGGTGAAAGCTGGCCGCGCGGCCCGGCAGGTCATGCATCGCGCGCAGGTAGCGGTAGAGCTGCGCGCCGTGGTTCTGCTCGACGACCAGCACCTGCGTCACGCCAGCCAGCGCCTCGGCCAGGCGCTCGGGCAGCGCCGGTGCCAGCAGGCGCAGCGCGATCAGCCGCACGTGCACGCCCTGAAGCGCGGCACGCGCCACGGCTTCGCGCACGCCGCCGGTGATCGAGCCGAAGGTGATCACTGCCAGCGTGGCGTCGCCGCCCGGCGTCGTGTCGATGTCGGCCCAGCGCGCGCCGTAGTCGTACAGCACCAGCTTGCGTTCGCGCTTGTCGAGCTGCATCCGATGGTCACGCGGCTGGCTGCTGGGGATGCCGGCCTCGGTGTGCTCCAGCCCGTCGGCCGTGTAGGCGGTGCCCGGCGCGCCGGGTATGGCCATCGGCGACACGCCCGACGGCGTGTCTCGATAGCGCTTGTAGTCGGGGGTGTGCGCCGCGGCCGTCAGCCGCCGGGCCGTCGATGCGTCGTCCACCGGGCGGTCGATGATCGCGCGCGACTGGCCCATGAACTGGTCCGACAGCACGATCGCCGGTGCCTGCAGCGCCTCGGCCAGTTGCACCGCCCAATGGGTGGTGGCCAGGCAGTCGGCAATCGAGGTGGGCGCCAGCACCAGCCGCGGCGCGTCGCCATGCAGGCCGCTGACAGCGAAGGACAGGTCGCTCTGCTCGCTCTTGGCCGGGATGCCGGTGGACGGGCCGCCGCGCATCACGTCGACCACCACGATCGGCACTTCGGCGCTCACTGCCAGGCCGATCGCCTCGGTCATCAGTGCCAGCCCGGGGCCGGCGGTGGCGGTGAGCGAAGGCACGCCGCCGTACGAAGCGCCGATGATCATGTTCACCGAGGCGAGTTCGTCCTCGGCTTGCAGCAGCGTGCCACCCACCTTGGTCAGCGCTGGCGCCATCCACTCCAGCAGTTCGGTGGCGGGCGTGATCGGGTAGGCGGCGACGAAACGCACGCCGGCGCGCAGCGCGCCGTAGCCGGCGGCCTCGTTGCCGCTGATCAGCCAGCGCGGGCCGGTGGCGACGGCGCCCTCTGCCGGTTTCGCCAGGCGGGCGATGCCGCTGTGGCCACCATCACCGGCCAGCTTGCCAGCCTCGGCCAGGCCGGCGCGCAGCGCGGCCAGGTTGGCCTGCAGCCCGGCGTCGCTGCGCTTCCAGGAGGCGCGAAGCGCGGCCTCCAACGCGCTTTCGGGGATGCCGGCCAGCCCGCCCGCCAGGCCCAGCGCCAGCATGTTGGTCCAACTGCCGGGGATCGCCTTGGCCATCTTCTTCAGCGGCAGCGCCACGCAGCGCGCGCCGCTGGCGGCGAAGACTTCGGGCGCGGCGCCCTCGTCGGCGTCGCCCACCACCAGGCTGCCGGTGTGCAGCGGGATCTCGTCGGCAAAGCGGCTCACGTTTTGCCAGTCGATCGCCAGCAGCAGGTCGAAGGTGTCGTCCAGTGCGTCCATTGGCGCTCGCGCAAAGCGCAGCAGCGCCGCGGCCTCGCCGCCGCGTATCTGCGGCCCGCTGGTGCGCACCATCAGCCCGTACAGGCCGGCGCGCGCCGCTGCGTCGAGCAGCATCGTGCCGGCGGTCATCACGCCGCTGCCACCGCTGCCGGCGATGGCCACCGACACCGAGGTGGCCGCCCCAGTGCCGGCAGCTCGGCCGCGCGGTGTGTCGTGATCAAGAGACTGCACGCTGTGCTCCTTCAGTTCGGGTGACTCAAGTGAAGCCGCAATTTGCGCGGCGCGACCTAATTCAGATCAAGTTTTTTTCATTCGTTTGTGTTGACAATGGCTTTAACACGCATTGCGGTACCACAATGCAACAATAGCTGCGGTGCAGCGCAAGGTCAAGCAGGTCTGATCATGAACATCGAAGCCCACCGTTGGTTGATGAAAGCCGTTGGCGCACCGTTCGAACGCGTCGCCTTCGACGCCATGCCAGGGCCCGGCGAAGTGGCGGTGGCCGTCGCCGGCTGCGGTGTTTGCCACACCGACCTGGGCTACTACTACGACGGCGTGCGCACCAAGCACGCGTTGCCGCTGGCGCTGGGCCACGAGGTCAGCGGTCGGGTGGTGGCCTGCGGCGCTGGTGCCGAGGCCTGGGCCGGCAAGGCAGTGATCGTGCCGGCGGTGCTGCCCTGCGGCGAATGTGATCTGTGCCGGCGCGGCCTGTCCACCATCTGCGCGCAGCAGGAGATGCCCGGCAACGACATCCAGGGCGGCTTTGCCAGCCACATCGTGGTGCCGGCGCGCGGCCTGTGCGGGGTCGACGAGGCCCGGCTGGCAGCAGCCGGCCTGACGCTGGCGCAGGTGTCGATCGTCGCCGATGCGCTGACCACCCCTTACCAGGCAGTGCGGCGCGCTGGCGTGCCTGACGGCCCCCAGGCTCCCTCCGGTCGCTGCCCCCCAGGTGGGCGCGAGCCGGCTTGGGAGCGGCCCGGCGCCGGCTCAGGCAGCCTGGCCATCGTCGTCGGCGTTGGCGGCGTGGGCGGGTACTGCGTGCAGGTGGCGCGGGCCTTCGGTGCCCGCGTGGTGGCCATCGACGTCGACGACGCCAAGCTGGCGGCGGTGGCTGCGCATGGCGCCGCGCTCACCTTGAACAGCCGCACGCTCGACGCCAAGGCGCTGAAGGCCGCGGTGCTCGAATTTGCCAAGCAGAACGGACTTCGCAGCACCGAATGGTTCATCTTCGAATGTTCGGGCAGTGCCGCCGGGCAACTCAGTGCCTACAGCCTGCTGGTGCACGGCGCCACGCTGTCGGTGGTGGGCTTCACGATGGACAAGGTGGAGTTGCGCCTGTCCAACCTGATGGCCTTCGACGCGCGCGCGCTCGGCAACTGGGGCTGCCCGCCCGAGGCATACCCGGCTGCGCTGGACCTGGTGCTCGACGGCAAGGTGCAGATCGCGCCCTTCGTCGAGACGCATCCGCTGGCCGACATCAACCGCGTGTTCGATGCGGTGCACCGTCATGAGATCAAGAAACGCGCCGTGCTCGTGCCGGCCTAACCCAAGGAGCCCTGAATGAACGCCACCGAATCCATGAGCCCGCCGGGCCGCCCCGAGGGCGAATACCGGAGGGCGCAGCCCGAAGGCAAACCAGTGAGCGCGCTGCGCGAGTTCAAGAACCACGACCTCGTCGACGACATCGCCAAGCCCGGTGTGCGCTTTGAGAAGCGGCCCGCGCGCCGCCCCGACGGCAGCGAGGCGGCCGGCCTGTTCAACGCCTGGATCACGCTCGACAACCCGAGCCAGTACAACAGCTACACCACCGACATGGTCAAGGGCGTGATCCTGGCAATGCGTGCCGCGTCGAACGCGCGCGACGTCAACTGCGTGATCTTCACCGGCGCCGGCGACAAGGCCTTCTGCACCGGCGGCAACACCAAGGAGTACGCCGAGTACTACGCCGGCCACCCGCAGGAATACCGCCAGTACATGCGGCTGTTCAACGACATGGTCAGCGCCATCCTGGCCTGCGACAAGCCGGTCATCTGCCGCGTCAACGGCATGCGCATCGGCGGCGGCCAGGAGATCGGCATGGCCTGCGACTTCTCGGTCGCGCAAGACCTGGCGCGCTTCGGCCAGGCCGGGCCGAAGCATGGTTCGGCGCCGATCGGCGGCGCCACTGATTTCCTGCCCGTGGCGGTGGGTGCCGAGCGCGCGATGGCGGCGTGCGTGCTGTGCGAGCCCTTCAGCGCGCACAAGGCCTACCAGATGGGCATCCTCACCGACATCGTGCCGGCGCTGAAGGTGGACGGCAAGTTCGTCGCCAACCCGACCGTCGAAACGCAGCGGCTGTTCGACGAGTTCGGCCGCAATGCCTACGGCGAGCCGGTCAGCGGCGACGCGCTGGCCGCCGGCAAGGCGCTGATGAAACGCGGCACGGTCGACCTGTCGATGCTCGACGCCAGGATCGAGGAGCTGTGCGCCAAGATCCTGCTCACCTTTCCCGACTGCACCACCAAGACGCTGGAGGAACTGCGCAAGCCCAAGCTCGAAGCCTGGAACCGCAACAAGGAAGACTCGCGCGCCTGGCTGGCGCTGAACATGGTGACCGAGGCGCGTAGCGGCTTCACCGCCTTCAACGACGGCCCGAAGGACGACCGCGAGGTCGACTTCGTGCTGCTGCGCCAGAAGCTGGCCGCCGGCCAGAGCTGGGTCGGCCCCCTGCACGACGAGATCCAGCCGGGCAAGGCGCAGCATGACTGATGCGGCTTCGTGCCTGCGGGTCTGGCTGGACCGCGACGGCGCGCTGCTGCGCCTGCGGCTGGCGCGGCCCAAGGCCAACATCGTCGACGCGCAGATGATCGGTGCGCTGCATGCGGCGCTGGCAGCCCACCGCGCCAGCCCCGGCCTGCGGGGTGTGCTGCTCGACGCCGAAGGCCCGCATTTCAGCTTCGGTGCCAGCGTCGAGGAGCACCTGGCCGATCGTTGCGCGGCGATGCTGGCCGGCCTGCATGCACTGATCATCGCGATGGTCGAGTTCCCGCTGCCGATCCTCGTGGCCGTGCGCGGACAGTGCCTGGGCGGCGGCCTGGAACTGGCGTTGGCCGGCGGGTCGATCTTCGCGGCGCCCGATGCGCAACTCGGTCAGCCCGAGATCAAGCTGGGTGTCTTTGCCCCGGCGGCGAGTTGTTTGCTCGGCTGGCGCGTCAACCAGAGCACGGCCGAGGACTTGTTGTGGTCGGGCCGCAGCATCAGCGGCACCAGCGCGTTGGCGGTGGGCCTGGTGCAGGTGCTGGCCGACGACCCTGAAGCGGCCGCGCTGGCCTGGTTCGACGAACACCTGCTGCCGCGCAGTGCCGTGGCACTGGCCTGCGCTGTCGCTGCGGTGCGCGCACCGCGGTTGCGCGAGCTTCGCCAACGCCTGGCCGACGTCGAACGCCTGTACCTCGACACCTTGATGACGACCCACGACGCCAACGAAGGCCTGGCCGCCTTCCTGGCCCGCCGTACCCCTGCCTGGGAGCACCGCTGATGGACAACACCCCCAAAGTCACGCAGATCGTGCAGCGTTGCGAGGCGCTGTTCGATGACCTGCATTTCAACGCCGTCAAGGACTGGAAAGCGGCGGTACCCGGGCGCAAGGCCATCGGCTACATGCCGGTGTACGTGCCGCGCGAACTGATCCATGCGGCCGGCATGCTGCCGGTGGGCATTCTCGGCGGCGGCGATTCGCTCGAGGTGATCCAGGGCGACGCCTATTACCAGAGCTACATCTGCCGCATCCCGCGCTCGACCATCGAGCTCGGCCTGACCGGCCGGCTCGACTGCCTGGACGGCATGTTGTTCCCGTCGATCTGCGACGTGATCCGCAACCTGTCGGGCATGTGGAAGATGCTGTTCAAGGACAAGTACGTGCGCTACCTCGACGTGCCGCAGAACTACCAGGACGAGGTCGGCGGCACCTTCTATGTGCAGGAAATGCAGATCCTGCGCGAGGACCTGGCCGAACTGGCCGGCCGACCGATCACCGATGCCGACCTGAATGCCTCGATCCGCGTCTACAACGACAACCGTGCCGCGATGCGCGAGCTCTACGCCTACCGCGCGGCCAAGCCCTGGCAGGCGCCCACCTCCGAGGTCTACCTGGTGCAACGCGCCGGCATGGTGCTGCCGGTGGAGGAACACACGCCGCTGGTGCGCGAGTACATCCGCGCCGCCGAGTTGATTCAGCGGCCGAAGCGCGACAACGCCCGCGTGGTCATCAACGGCAGCTTTTGCGAGCAGCCGCCGCTGGCGCTGATCAAGTCGATCGAGATGGCGGGCTGCTATGTCGTCGACGACGACTTCATGCTCGTCAACCGCTGGCTGCTCGACGAGGTGCCGGCCGACGGCGAGCCACTGCGCGAGCTGTCCAAGGCCTTCCTGCACCGCTCGGCTTCGACCGCTGCGAAGTACGACCAGACGCGCGAGGAGAAGGGCGTCTTCCTGATGAAGCAGGTGAAGAACGGCGGCGCCGAGGGCGTGATCTTTGCGGCGCCCTCGTTCTGCGATCCGGCGCTGCTCGAGCGGCCGATGCTGCAGGATGTCCTCTCAAAGCACGGCATCCCGCACACGGCGTTCAAGTACGCCGAGAACACCGGCCAGATGGCGCCGATTCGCGAACAGGCCGGCACCTTCGCCGACTCCATCAAGCTCTGGAATGCAGCATAAGGACCGCGCCATGAACACCCCGATCGCCATGCCCAAGCCCACCGGTTCCGCCAAGAAGCCGCCCGCCGTCCAGAAAGAGGACGCGATGTGGTTGCAGAAGGAACTGATCAACAAGAACTATGCCGAACTCGCCAATGCCCGCGCCAACAACCAGAAGGTCTCGGCCACCTTCGTGCCGGGCAACCTGAACGAGTTGCTGATGTGTTTCGATTTCGCGCGCAGCCTGCCCGAGACCAATGCGCTGCAAAACGGCATGCGCAAGAAGAGCGGCAAGATGATCATGGACGCCGAGCGCGACGGCCAGAGCGAGGACGTCTGCACCTACGTCAAGGCCGATCTCGGCATGATGCTGGGCGGAGAGGTCGGCCCCAGCGGCGAGGTGCTGCCCAAGCCCGACATCCTGTTGCTGAGCTACACCGGCTGCTTCACCTTCATGAAGTGGTTCGAGCTGATCCGCCACAAGTACGGCTGCGAGACGGTGATGCTGCACGTGCCCTACCAAGGCGAAGGCCGCATAGCGCCCAACATGCGCGACTACGTGGTCAAGCAGCTCAAGGAAACCGTGATCCCGACGCTGGAGCGCATCTCGGGCGTCAAGTTCGACATCGACCGGCTGCGCCAGTACATGCGCGAATCGGTCAAGGCCGAAGAGAACCTGGTGGCGGTGCTGCAGTCGGCCAAGCACCGGCCGAGCCCGATCGACGGCTACTTCGGTGCGGTGTACTACATCGGCCCGATCTTCACCGCCTTCCGCGGCACGCCCGAGGCCACCGAGTACTACCGCGTGCTGCGCGGCGAGATCGAGGAGCGCATGCGCCTGGGGCTGGGCCCGATCACGCCCGACGGTGCGATGGGCGAGGAGAAGTACCGCCTGGTGGTCGAAGGCCCGCCCAACTGGACGAGTTTTCGCGAGTTCTGGAAGATGTTCTACGACGAAGGCGCGGTGGTGGTGGCCTCGACTTATGCCAAGGTGGGCGGGCTGTATGACTTCGGCTTCCGCCACGACCCCGACCATCCATTGGAGTCACTGGCCGAGTACTGCCTGGGTTGCTACACCAACCTGAACCTGCCTTCGCGCGTGGACATGATCTGCCGGTACATCGACGAGTACCAGGCCGACGGCTTGCTGATCAATTCGATCAAGAGCTGCAACAGCTTTTCGGCCGGGCAGCTGTTGATCATGCGCGAGGTCGAGAAGCGCACCGGCAAGCCCGCCGCGTTCATCGAGACCGACCTGGTGGACCCACGCTACTTCTCGGCCGCGAACGTGAAGAACCGGCTGGAGAGCTACTTCCAGATGGTCAAGGCCAAGCGCGGCGCGGGCGCGGCGGTGTCCGCGGCTGCTGCGGCGGAGCTTGCCCGAATGGGGGGCAAGATCATCCCCATCGCCGCCAACTGAAACGGGGGTTAGCCATGCGCTGCTTCATCGGCATCGACCTCGGCTCCACCACCACCAAGGCGGTGGTGATCGACGAGCACCAGAACATCCTCGGTCGCGGCATCACCAACTCAAGATCGAACTACGACACGGCCGCCGCCATCGCCAAGCAGGAGGCGCTGGTCAACAGCCGCTTCCACCTGTTCCGCGAAAAGCTCGGCAGTACCGGCGCCCTGAACGGCGCGCTCGACGGCTTCATCGCGCAGTTGGAGCGCGACTTCCGCTCCGAGCAATACCTGGAGCAACTGGCCGACCTGGAACAGACCTGCCAGCGCAGCCTGGCCACGGCGCACTTTGCCGGCGCCCCCGTGCGCGAGGCGCTCGACGAGGTCTTCAGGCGCCTGACGGCCGAGGCGCCGGCGCTGTTTGCGCCCGGTGCCAAGCGCAAGTCGGATTTCTTCCGTGACATCGCCGGCAGCCAGTACCTGGCCACCGGCGAGGTCGTGGCCAAGGAGGTGGGCACGCGTTACGACTACCTGCTGAACCTGTTCGACCGTTCGATCATCGAGGTCGAGAACCGCGTCTATGCCGATTCGATCCGGCGCCACCTGCTGGCCGCGCTGGAGCGCACCTTCATCGCGCTGCCCGAGACGACCGCGCGTCGCGCGCAGGTCGAGGCGCCGATCAAGGGCATCCTCGACACCGAGCTGGAGGAAACCTATGTGGTGGGCACCGGCTACGGCCGCGCGCGGCTGCCGTTCAGCAAGGAGCACATCCGCTCCGAGATCCTGTGCCACGGCCTGGGCGCCCACGTGATGTACCCCGGCACGGCCACGGTGCTGGACATCGGCGGCCAGGACACCAAGGCGATCCAGATCGACCCGGCCGGCATCGTCGAGAGCTTCCAGATGAACGACCGCTGCGCCGCCGGTTGCGGGCGCTACCTGGGCTACATCGCCGACGAGATGAACATGGGCCTGCACGAGCTGGGGCCGATGGCGATGAAGTCGACCAAGGCGATCCGCATCAACTCGACCTGCACCGTCTTCGCCGGTGCCGAGTTGCGCGACCGACTGAGCCTGGGTGACAAGCGCGAGGACATCATGGCCGGCCTGCACCGCGCCATCATCCTGCGCGCGATGTCGATCCTGGCGCGCTCGGGCGGGGTGCGCGACCAGTTCACCTTCACCGGCGGCGTGGCCAAGAACGAGGCCGCGGTGAAGTCGCTGAAGGAACTCATCAAGGAGAACTACGGCGACGTCACCTTGAACATCGATCCCGATTCGATCTACACCGGCGCGCTCGGCGGGGCCACCTTCGCCTGGCGTGCGGTGGTCGAAGAGGGCCGGTCCGTCGAGACCCGAGTTTGAAGGAGCATCAAATGATCCATACCATCGGCATCGACATCGGCTCCGGCGCCGTCAAGTCCGTTCTCTTTCGCCACGACGACGGCGCGCCGGTCTGGCTGGCCAAGCGCTGCGAGCGCATCCGCAGCCGCGATCCGATGACGCTGGCGCGCCAGGGCTTCGACGATGTGCTCGCCGACGCCGGCCTCGCGGCCGACGACATCGACTACACCGCCACCACCGGCGAGGGCGAGAACGTCAAGTTCGCCACTGGGCACTTCTATTCGATGACCACGCACGCCCGCGGCGGCGTCTTCCTCGAGCCGACGGCGCGTGCGGTGGTCGACATCGGCGCGCTCAACGGCCGCGCGATCTACATCGACGAGCGCGGCAAGGTGCTGAGCTACAAGATGACCAGCCAATGCGCGTCGGGTTCGGGCCAGTTCCTGGAGAACATCGCCCGTTACCTGGGCGTGGCGATCGAGGAGATCGGCCCGCTGTCGCAGAGCTCGAAAGAGCCCGAGAAGGTGAGTTCGATCTGCGCCGTGCTGGCCGAAACCGACGTCATCAACATGGTCAGTCGCGGCATCGCCACGCCCGACATCCTCAAGGGCATCCACCTGTCGATGGCCTCGCGCATCGTCAAGCTGCTCAAGGTCACCGGCGTCAAGAGCGGCACCGCACTGCTCACCGGCGGCCTGGCGCTGGACAGCGGGCTGCTCGCGGCCATCCAGGAAGAGATGGTCAACGAGAAGGTCAACGTGCAGGCGATGTCGCACCCCGATTCGATCTACGCCGGCGCCATCGGTGCCGCGCTGTGGGGCGCTTTCCGGCATGAGCGGCTGGCGGCATTGCAGGAACAGGTCGTCGCCTGAAGACATTCATCCCCCCACACCTTCCCACGGAGACGAGACCATGGCCCTGCTGATCAACGACAACTGCACCGCCTGCGATGCCTGCAAGCCGGTGTGCCCGAACGAAGCCATCGCCGTCGGCGACCCGATCTACATCATCGACGCGCTGCGCTGCACCGAATGCGTCGGCGCCGAGGACGAGCCGCAGTGCAAGCTGGTCTGTCCGGCCGATTGCATCGTGCCCAACCCCGACTTCCAGGAGTCCCCCGAAGAGCTGATGGCCAAGTACGAGTCGCTGCACTGAGTCGCTGCACTGAGTCGCTGCACTGAGCGGGTCGGCGACGTGATCGTCGGCGCCGGCTGCTGCGAAGCCGTGCTGCATGCCTGCGTGGTGCGCCAAGGCGCGTTGGTCGGCATCAACGCCGTGGTCATGGCCGAGGCCAAAATCGGCGCACGGGTCATCGTCGTCGCCGGCGGGGTGGCAACACGCCTGAGGCGAGTCCGGTTCTACAGGCCCAGATAGGCAAACACCGCGGCATTCGCGGCCACGCCATCGGCCGCACCGCTCAGCACGACCTGGCCCTTCTGCAGCACCAGCGCCTGGTCGGCATGCGCCAGCACGCGGCGGTAGTCGCGGTCGACGATGAGCGTGGCGATGCCGTCGCGGCGGATCTCGCCGATGACGCGCCAGATCTCGGCCACGATCTGCGGCGCCAGGCCCTCGGTGGCCTCGTCCAGGATGAGCAGCGCCGGGTGCGTCATCAGCGCGCGGCCGATCGACAGCATCTGCTGTTCGCCGCCGGACAGCTGTGCTCCCAGGTGATTGAAGCGCTCTTGCAGCCGCGGAAACGTCTGCAGCACGCGCTGCAGCGGCCAGTCGTTGCGGCCGTCGCGGCCGCGGCGCGCGGCCATCACCAGGTTTTCGCGCACGCTCAGGTTCGGGAACACGCCGCGGCCTTCGGGCACATAGGCCACGCCCAGGCGCGACACCTCGTGCGGCCAGGCGCGCGACATGTCGCGGCCAAACATCTGGATCTGCCCGTCGCGCTGCCGCACGTGGCCCACCAGTGTGCGGATCAACGTGCTCTTGCCCATGCCGTTGCGGCCGAGCAGGCCGACGGTCTGGCCACGCCCGATGCGCAGGCTGACGCCATGCAGCACGTGGCTGGAGCCATACCAGGCGTGCAGGTCACGCGCGTCGAGCAGGGTGTCCATGGCGTCGTGATCGCGGGCTCACTGTGCACTGCCGAGGTAGGCGGCTCGCACGGCGGGGATCAGGTGCAAGGGCATGCAAGCGCCGTGGCGCCAGCTTTGCCGGGCCACTGTCGATGCCCCCTTGAGCGGGCGCGCGCAGCGCGAGGGAGGTGGGGGCCAGTTCACATCTTGCAGCCGCGCGCCGGGTCGGTGAGGGCCTTGCTGGCCACGCCGATGACCTTGTTCTCCCTGGCGCCGACCTGGCGCAGGTAGATGTCCTGCACCGGGTTGTGCGCCGGGGACAGCGAGAACGCGCCGCGCGGGCTGTCGATGCGCGCTTTCTGTGCCGCGGCAATGAACTCGGCCTTCTTGCTCACGTCGCCCTTCACCGCGGCCAGGCCGCTGCCAAGGATCTGTGCCGCGTCGTAGCCCTGCACGGCGTACACGTCGGGCTGCAGTTTGTAGCGCTTGGCGTAGGCCAGGCGGAAGGCGTTGTCGCGCGGCGTGTTCAGGCCGTCAGCGTAGTGCAGCGTGGTCTGCACGCCCTCGGCGGCATCGCCTTGTGCTGCCAACGTGCCGTCGGTGAGGAAGCCTGTGCCGTACAGCGGAATGTTCTTCTTCAACCCGGCCGCGGCGTAGTCCTTGACGAACTTCACCGCACCGCCACCAGCGAAGAACGAGAACACCGCCTCGGGCCTGGCCGCGGCGATCTCGGTCAGCAGCGCCTGGAACTCGACGTTCGGGAAGGGCAGGTTCAGCTCCTTCGTGACCTTGCCGCCGCCCTTTTCGAACGCTTCCTTGAAGCCACGCACCATCTCGTCGCCGGCCGCGTACTTCCAGGTGATGGTGACCGCGTTCTTGACGCCCTTCCTGGCCAGCACCTCGCCCATCGCGTAACCCGGCTGCCAGTTGCTGAAGCTGCTGCGGAATATGTTCGGCGCGCACATCGCGCCGGTCACGGCGTCGGCCCCGGCGTTGGGCACGATGAGCAGCGTGCCGCTGTCCTTGGCCACCCGGGCCATGGCCATGGCCACGCCGCTGTGCACGCTGCCGACGATGACGTCGACGTTGTCGCGCTTGACCAGCTTGTTGACGTTGTCGGTGGCCTTGGACGGGTCGGACTCGTCGTCGACCTTGACGTACTCGATCTCGCGCCCGCCGAGCTTGCCGCCTTGCTCGGCCACGTAGAGCCGGAAGCCGTTCTCGATGGCATGGCCCAGCGCCGCGTAGGTGCCGGTGTAGGGCAGCATCAGGCCCACCTTCAACTTGGCGGGTGCCTGTGCGCCGGCCGGCGTGAGCCCGAGCGCGGCGGTGGCGAGGATCATCGTGCGCATCAGGCTCATGGCATTGCTCCTTGGGGTGGCGAAGAGGGAATGGCTCACAGGCGACGAACCAGGGCCAGCCGCTGCGAGGGTTTGAATCCGGTGCCGAAGAAAAAGCCCCGCAGCGGCAGGTCGCGCGGTGCCAGCACCGTCTCGACGCGGCCGACCTGCAGCGCGCCCAGATTGGCGAACAGTTGCGACAGCAGCGCATGGCCGACGCCGCGCTGCGCGTAGTCAGGATCGACGCCGAGGGTGTCGAGCACGGCCACCGGCTCGGTGCGGCCGAAGTCGCCGAGGTCCGCGCGCGCCATCAGGAAGCCGACGATGGCGCCGTCGAGCCGCGCTGTCAGCGAGACGCGGATGGCCGAGTCGTCCATCGCCTCGCCCAGCTTTTCGGCGATGTAGTCGCGGCGGTCGTGGCCGGTGATCTGGCGGTCGATGCGGCAGATCTGCGGCAGGTCTTCGGGGCGCATCGCGCGCACGTCGACCAGCACCTTGCCGACACGCTCGAAATCGTTGGCCTCGGGTGCGCCGTAGTCAATCTCGCGGCCGCGGCTTTCATCGGCGGGCAGGTCGAGCGCGTCGCCACGCTCGGCTTGGTAGCCGTCGCCGACGGCACATTCGACCACCTGATCGGGCGCCAGCAAGAAGCCCATCGCCTGCAGCCACGGCAGCATGCGCCGGTCGGTCCAAGGCGCGGTGGTGCGCAGCTCGGCCACGCCGTGGCGCGCGGCATAGTGCGCCGTCGTCTCCAGCAGTTGCCGGCCCACGCCCTGGCCGCGCCGGTCGTCGCGCACGCCCACCACCTCGAGCCGCAGGCTGGGACGCGGGCGGCCGAATTCACCGCTGGTGCGGCGCGCGAGGATGTAGCCGGCCAGGCCCGCGCCGTCCACTGCAGCAAGCTGCACATGCAGTGCCGGCTGCGCCAGCGCTGCATTCAGCCGGCGCTGGAAGTAGGCACGCCGCGTGCGGCCCTCCGCGGCTGCGTCGATGGCGACGACTGCGTCCAAATCCTGGGCTGTCAATGCACGGACTTCGGTCGCGTGCCGGGTGTCGTCTGCCATGCGGTCCTCGAATGGGTTCGGCCTGCCCTAACCTCACGCCGACGCGTAGGCCATGCTCAGCTCACGGTCGGTGTCGTCGTCGAGCAGGTCGTCGAGCATCGGCAGCAGCGCCATCGTCTCTTTCTGGATATGCGAGACCTGACGCTCGACGATCTCCATCACGCCGCGCTTGAAGGCGTCGAAGTCGCCGTCGGCCAGCGTGCCCGTGGCCATCGCGCGCGCCAGCGGCAGCAACTCGGCCGCGGCCTCGCGGATGGCATCATGCTCTTCACTCAGCAAGGCGGCGATGTCAGCTTCGCCGGCATCGACCAAGCGCGGGAACAACTCGCGCTCCTCGAAATCGAAGTGCGCGCCGGTGTCGTGCTCGATCAGCCGCACCAAGGCGCTGGCCAGGGCGGTGAACTGCGTATCGCCCTCCGGGGCTCGGTTTCGCCGCGCGAGGGCCTGCTCGAGGCGGCCCAGCACATCGAGTGCGGCACGGTGCTCGGTGTCGAGCGTCTGGCTGACCTGACCCATGGGTTGACTTTCTCTAAAACGGTATCGTGATACCAGAATAGCGTCGAATGACGCGAATGCCTTAAGGCACATCAAGCCACCGGCGGTTTTGCCGATGGCGCCTTCGGTGGTCTTGCGTGCATGCGGCGCCACAGCGCCAGGAAGAAGGCGGCCAGGGCCACCGCCCCCAGCGTACCCACCGCGGCCGCCAGTGCCGCCAGCGCGGGGCTGTCGGCGACGATGGCCAGCGCCAGGCCGGCCAGCGCGGCCAGGTGCGCGGCAAAGTGCAGCGCCAGTGGCCGCTGCGCGCTCAAGGCCGACGGCGTGGGCGGGCGCCTGCCGCTGCGCGAGACATGCATCGAGGCCAGGAAGGGCAGAATGCGCTGCAGCATGCCGAGCAGGAAGCTGAGCAGCCAGCCGCCGATGCAGACCAGCACCCACAGCGTGGATGTGCTGGCGGCATCGATGTCGAGCGCCACGCCCAGCGCCAGCAGCAGGCTCGCGGCCAGGCCGGTCCAGCCGATGCGCACCAGCGTGAACGAGCGACCGAGCGCGCGCCGCAGCCCTGTGCGCAGCGCAGCCAGCATCAGGTGCAGATGCAGCGCCACCGCGCTGGCACCCAGCGCCAGTGCGGCCAGGCGCAGCGGCAGCGCCGCGATGCCGAACGCGGCCAGCGCGGCCAGGCCGAGTGCGGCCACGGTCAGCGCACACGAGGCGATGGCCTGGCGCTCGTCGGGGGTGGCGGACAGCGCGAACATCGGCACCAGGATGTAGGACAAGCCCATCGCCAGCAGCCCCATGAAGCCGTAGGCCGCAAACGCGATGTGCAGCGCCAGCGCGGTGGAACGATCGAGCAGCGGCAGGCCCAGGTAGAGCGCTGCCAGCGCCAGGGCCGAGACCAGCATCACCGCCAGCGCGCCAAGCGCGGCCCAGCCGTGCATCACCACTGCGGGCATGCCGCGCGCGCCACGCAGGTTGGCCGCCATCAGCGCGGCCCAGGCCAGCAGCGCCAAGGTCACGGCCACCGCACCGGCGCCCAGCCACCTCGGCCGGCCCAGCCCCATGCCCAGCGCCACGGCCGCCACGCCAGGGGTGTACACGGCCCAGATCGCCGCCGGCCAGCGCGTGCTGCGCACCGGCTGGCGCGTGGCCACCGGCAGCAACTGCAGGCTGGCGCCGAGCGCGGTCATGACCAGCACGCCCAGCGTCACCAGATGCAGAGCGGCCAGCGGCCAGTCAAGCCCGCCCGCGAAGCGCGGCAGGCGCGACGAGCCGGCCAGCAGCGCCAACCAGGCCAGCAGGTGGAAGACGATGGCCGCGCCGAAAAAGCGGAACGGGATCGACATCGGCAGCAGACGGCTCGTTGCCCCTGCCAGGAACGCACCGCCGCCGCGCTTCACGGGTCACGCTCGAGCCGCAACAGCACCGTGTCCGCATCGGCCTCCAGGCGCTCGGCACGCCAGCCGATCTCGGCCAGCTGCGGATACAGCAACAGGGGGTCGCGGTCGTGGTGCACGATGACCACGCCGTCGTCGTCCTGCACTTCGTGCACCAGGCGCAGGATGGCCACCAGCGGCTGCGGCGGCGGCAGGCCGCGCACGTCGATGTGCTCGCCCTGCGCGTCGCGCCAGCGCTTCGGCTCGACGCCCATCAATGATCCCCGAACACGGGCCTGTGCTTGGCGGCAAAGGCGTGGGGGGCACACTGGAAGTCGTTCGTCTGCATGCGGAGCGCCTGCGCCTCGGCCTGGCTGCATTCACTCAGGCCCGAACCCCGCGCCTGCCACAGCAGGGTCTTGGTCATCGCATGGCCGGAGCGCGGGCCGTCGGCCAGGCTCTGGGCCAGCGCGGCGGTCGCATCATAGAATTTCGGCAAACAACCGCGGGGCACACCATGAGCAAGAGCACGACGATGAATGTCGAGATTCGATTCGGTGATTGCGATCCGGCGGGCATCGTGTTCTTCCCCCGCTACCACCGCTGGATGGATGCGTCGTCGTTGCATTTCTTCATGACTTGCGGCGTGCCGCCCTGGCATGTGCTGGAGCACAGCACCGGCATCATCGGCACGCCGCTGCTCGAGCACCATGCGCGCTTCGTCAAGAGCGCCACCTACGGTGAACGCCTGACGATCCACACGCAGGTGACGGAGTGGCGCGCCAAGGTCTTCCTGCAGAAGCACACCGTGACGCGCGGCGACGAGCTGATCTGCGAGAGCACCGAGACGCGCATCTTCTGCGTGCGCGACGCGCAGGACAGGCGTCGCATCCACGCCATCGCGGTGCCCGAGGACATCCGCCGCCTGTGCGAGTGACACGCCGGGGCGGCGCCTCGGCGATGGTGCGGTGTACATGGCCCGCGGCACCTACCGCGAGCCCGGTCGCTCGGGGTCGGCGTCGAAGGTGGCCGAGGGCCGCGGCGTGCGTGCCAGCCAGTCTTCCAGCGCTTCGACATGCTCGGTCTCTTCGGCCGCAAATTCGCCGGCCAGGCGCTTGACCTCGGGGTCGCTGGATTGCTGGCCGACCGAGGCGTAGTAGTCGAGCGCACGCGCTTCGTTCTCGCGCGCGTAGCGCAGCGCGCTGTAGGCGTCGAGCGTGCTGTCGAAGGCCTCTTCGCCGCCGGCCTCGGGCGGCTGCGTCCAGCGGTACTGCCACGATCGCAGCGTGGGCAGCGCCACGCCGTGGGCGCGCTCGACGATCGAGTCGTGATGCATGCGCGAGAAGCGCACCATGTCGCGGAACAGCGCCGACACCTCGTCGTTGCGATGCGCTTCCATCATGTCGGCGAGTTCGAGGTAGCGTTCCGCCGCCTCGTGCTCCAGCGCGATGGCGTGAGCCAGGAATTCGGGCAGCGTGTAGTTCATGGCAACGGGCTTTCGTGGGTGACTTGTCTGCCGCTCAGCCGGCCATCGTCAGCCCGCCGCTGACGCTGAGCACCTGGCCGGTGACGTAGGCGGCGCCGGGGCCGGCGAAAAACAGCACCGCGTCGGCCACCTCTTCGGGCTTGCCCAGGCGGCGGAAGGGAATGGCCTTGATCAGCGCGTCCTTCACCTTGTCGGGCACGGCGGCCATCAGCGGCGTGTCGGTCGGGCCGGGGCAGACGCAGTTGACGTTGATCTGGTAGCGCGCGGTTTCGCGCGCCAGCGATTTGGTGAAGGCGATCAGCCCGCCCTTGGCGCCTGAATACACCGTCTCGCCCAGGCTGCCGACACGCCCGGCGTCGCTGGCGATGTTGACGATCTTGCCGCGCGCGCGTTCCATCATGCCTGGCAGCAGCGCCTTGGCGAGCGTCATCGGGCCAACGAAGTTGAGTGCGACGAGCTTGGCCCAGAACTCAGGCGTGCCCTCGACGAAAGGCGCGGTGCGTCCCCAGCCGGCGGCGTTGACGAGCACGTCGATGGCGCCGCACGAGGCTTGCGCAGCCGCCGCGAAGTCGGCGATCGACGCCGCGTCGGTCATGTCGACCCGCATGAAGGTGGCCTGGTGACCTTGAGCGCGAATGGCCGCGGCACTGGCCTCGCCGCCGGCCGCGTCGATGTCGGCGACGATCACATGGGCACCGGCCCTGGCCAGGGCCTGGGCCGTGGCGCGGCCGATGCCGGAGCCTGCGCCGGTGACGATGGCCGTCTGGTGGTCGAAGTTCATGGCGGTCCTGACGAGGTGGGGGTGGATCAGTGGGTGCGTTTGGCGAGAAAGTCCGACACCCTGAGGCGCGTGTCGGGGTGATCGTAGAGCGTGCGCGTTTCGACGATCTCGTCGGCATAGCCGTCGCGCGCCGGATCGGTGGCGGCGGCGATGCAGCGCTTGTTGGCGGCCAGCGCGGCCTTCGGCATCGCGGCGTAGCGGCTGGCGATGTCGCGCGCGAAATCGGCCAGCTGTTCGCGCGGCACGGCCCACTGCACCAGGCCCAGGCGCTCGGCCAGCGCGCCGTCGATGAGCTCGGCGCCCAGGATCAGCCGCTTGGCCACGCCGGGGCCGCACAGGCGCGTCAGGCGCTGCGTGCCGCCTGCCCCGGGCAGCAGGCCCAGGCGCGCTTCGGGCAAGCCGAGGCGGGCCTCCAGCGCGGCCACGCGCAGGTCGCAGGCCAGCGCCAGCTCGAGCCCGCCGCCGAGCGCTAGGGTGTCGATCTCGGCCAGCGTGACCAGAGGGGCCGACTCCAGGCGCCAGTACAGCCTTTGCATCTTGCGCACCACATCGGTCATCGCGTCGGGGCCCTGCGGCGTGGCGAAGCAGGCTTCGATCAACGCCAGATCGGCGCCCGCGCTGAAGGCGCGCTGGTCGCTGCGCAGGTGCAGCACGGCGACGCCGGTGTCGTCGATCGCGCGATCGACCACCGCGTCGAGCGCCGCAATGAGCTTGTCGTCGAGCGCGTTGACGGGTGGGCGCGACAGCGTGGCCACCAGCACGTGGCCGATCCGCCGGGTCGAGACGAACGCGGTCATCGATTCAATCCAGCGCGAGGTGCAGTTCCTGCAGCTTGCGCCGCAGCAGCTTGCCGGTGGGGGTGCGCGGCAGCGCGTCCACGACGTGCAGCCAGCGTGGCCGCTGGTACGGCGGCATCGCCTCGGCTGCGGCGCGCAGCGCGGCCTCGACCGTGGTGGGGTCGCCGGCGACGAAGAAGAACGCGACCGCATCCACACCATCGGCGTCGGGCACGCACACGGCCGCGGCCTCGGCGATGCCGGGGGCACGCAGCGACAGACGCTCTTCGAGCTCGACCAGGTTGACCCAGCGGCCGTGGATCTTGACCAGCGAATCCTCTCGACCGGCGAAGCGCCACCCCATGGGATGTGGCCCCGAGGCGGCCGCTGCGCGACCGCCGCCCCCCGAGGGGTGCAAGTCAACTTGGGGCGGCCCGGCGTTGACTTGGTACTCAATGGCAAACAGATCGGCCGGGCAGAACGCGCCATCGCGGAAGTGCTCGGACTGGGCCTGCGGCCGGTCGAGGTAGCCCAGCGCCAGCGTCGGTGCGCGGATCAGCAGCCGCGTCGGTGCTCCGGGCGCCACTTCGGACAGGGGTTGGATGTCGACTCCGGGCGAGGGCGCGAAGCCGTCGCCGTCGCCGCGGTCGATCATCACCAGCACCAGTGTTTCCGACGCGCCGTAGCCGTTGACGATGCCCAGCCCGGACTGCTGCAGCCAGGCGCTGCGCAGGCTGGCCGGCAGCGCTTCGCCGGCCGACACGCACAGGCGCACGCCGGCGGCGGCGATTGCCGGAGCGTGGCCCGCGTGCAGCAGGTTACGGTACAGCGAAGGGACGCTGAAGAGCACCGTCGGGCGCTGCGCCGCCACCGTGGCAGCCACGCTGGCGGCGGTGGGCCACTGCGGGTCGAGGATCACGGTGGCGCCCAGCTTCAGCCCGGCAAACAGGCTGTTGGTCTGCGGATACGAGAAGAAGAGTTTGGAGCTGGCGAACAGGCGGTCGCCAGCGACCAGCCCCAAGCCCTCGCGCGAGACCTGTTCGATCTGCCGCGCGAAGCGATGGGCGTGCACCACCGCCTTGGGCTTGCCCGAGGTGCCCGACGAATGGCACCACAGCGCCGGCGAGTCCTCGTCCATGGTCTGCGCGGGCAGGGCGGTGCAGCGGGGCAGCGCGTCACGCCAATCGCCTTGCAGCAGCACGCGCTCGCGCCAGGGCGAGGGCGTGTCGTCGAGCGTCTCGGCCAGGATCAGGCGGAAGCCGGCTTCGTCGAGGATGTACTGCCAGTCGGCCACCGGCGCGCGCGGGTTGACGCCGACCGCAATGGCGCCGCACCAGATCGTGCCGAGGAAGGCGACCACCCAGTCGGGCCCGTCGGGCAGCTTGATGGCGACGCGATCGCCGGGCCCGACGCCGTGCGCGCGCCAGCACGACGCGGTGCGCGCCACACGCGCGCGCAGTTCGCCGTAGTCCAGGCTCTCGCCGCCGTGGCACACCAGGGCGGTGCGCCGTGCGTCCTGCCCGTCGAGCAACAGCGCCGCCGCGTTCATCGTGTGCGCGGCCTGATCGCCCGGCCGCGGCGCCGCGGCATGCGGGTCGGTGCCGAGACGGCCGGAGGCCCCGGCCGACCAGCGCGCGTGCGCGTCGGCCAGCAATTCCGCGTGGGCGCGTTCTTCATCGGCCAGGTCCAGGTACAGGCGCTGCGTCGCCGAGCCTTCACCCGCCAGCGACGCGCGTTCGCTGAAGAAGCGCATCGCCCGCTGCTCCAGGCCCAGCGCGATGCGGAACAGGTTGTCCGGGTCTTGCGGCCGGTGCTCGATGCCGGCAAAGAGGGCGGCCGCCTGCAATCGCAACGCCGGCGATGGCGCCGGTGGCTCGACATGGAAGCGCCGCGACAGCGTCTCCATGTGCTCGCCTTCCATCACGGCAAAGCGGCTGAACAGCGCGCGCAGCACAGGGTCGGTGCTGTCGGCGGCGGCGCGTTGGTAAAACGCGCGGCCACCCAGCTCGATCTCGAAGGCCAGGCGCACGCCTTCGATCGCTGCGGCCTCGGGTGTGCCATCGCGTCGCGTGTCCAGCTGACGCAGCTTGACGTTGCAGCTTGGGCACAACCCATAGGCGAAGGCGAAGCCCCGGTGGGTCTGGCCGCAAGCGCTGCAATGCCACAGGCCGCTGGCGTCGGCGCAGCAGAGTGATCCGGCGTGGTCGTTCACGGCCAGGTCGTGGTGGCATGACGGGCATTGCATCGTGGACCTCGGAGTTCTCAAGCCAATGTGGCTTTGCCACTGTGCTTGACCCCAGGGGGCGGGAATGACGACGTCATTTCCTGGGGGGACTCAATGCGGCGGCCGCTCGCCGGCCAGCTCTCGCAGCAGGCGCTGCGCATGAACGGCGGCGACGAGGCGGCGGTAGTTCGACGGCGTGACCGTCGTGCGCATCGGGCTGACCTGCTTTTGCACCAGCTTGCCCAACGACGCCAACGCCGCGTCGTCGACCGGCTTGCCGAGCAGCGCGTCGGTGCCCTGCAGGTGCAGTGGGTGCGAGTTGGTGCCGCTCAAGGCCAAGCGCAGGGCGCCGAGCACGCCGCCGCTCACGCGCAGCGCGACGGCCACGCCGGCCAGTGGAAAGTCCATCGCGCCGCGCACGCGTGCCTTGCGGTAGCCGCTGATGAATCCCGCGGCAGGCGCCGGCACCTGCACGCGCACCAGCACTTCATCGCGTTCGACCGCCAGGTGCGCCGCACCGTCGTCGCGATAGCAGTCGGCCAGCGCGAGGCGGCGTGTGCCA
>Ga0155495_1100_pt2 | contig 32061 bp, 37 predicted proteins | sample RifCSPhighO2_12_FD_107153 | JGI IMG/M metagenome (GOLD analysis project Ga0155495, IMG submission 107153) | Burkholderiales bacterium RIFCSPHIGHO2_12_FULL_69_20
GCGTGTGGACGCTGGCCGCCGAGGACGAGCTGAGCCTCGGCCGCAAGCCATGGCAGAACCTGGGCAAGACGGTGGCCGAGATGTCCGAGCCGAGCTTCCTGAGGATCTGGTTCGGCGACACGAACCTGCAGGTGCGCAACGCCGAAGGCCGTGTGCTGCGGATCGAGGATCAACGCGCCACCGAAGTGCGCTACCTTCAGGGCGTCGGCCGAGCCTTGTGGACCACGCTGCGCATCGCCACGCTGGGCACGGTGCTGGCCGCGCTGATCGCGCTCCCGCTGGGCCTGCTGGCAGCGCGCAACTTGCAGGCACCACGGGCGTTCTCGTGGGGTGCCAAGGGCGTCCTGGACGCGCTGCGATCCATCCACACACTGGTGTTCGGCTTGTTCTTTGTCGGCATCGTCGGGCTGGGCGCCACGGCCGGCATCCTGGCGGTGGCCGCGCACTCGGCCGGCACCCTGGGCAAGTTGCTCGCCGAGTCCATCGAGTCGCTGGACATGCAGCCAGTGGACGCCGTGAGGGCCACCGGTGCCACGGCGGGCCAGGTGTTCTTCCTGGGCGTCTGGCCCGCGGTGCTGCCGCAGTTCGTATCGCAGGCCCTGTACGTGTGGGAGTTCAACATCCGTGACTCGACCATCCTGGGCCTGGTGGGCGCGGGCGGACTGGGCCTGCTGCTCTCCGAGGCGATGAGCCTGTTCCAGTGGGGCCGTCTGGCCACGCTGCTGCTGGGCATCGTGCTGATGGTCACGGCCTTCGATGCGTTGAGCCGGGCCGTGCGAGGAAGGCTGGTGTGAGCCAGCGCGTGTGTGATGAAGGAGCTGTGGCCATGAACGCCGTCATCGAAGCCCAGGGATTGCAGGTCAGCGTGGGTCAGCATTTGCTCCTGCGGGACATCGGCTTGCGCATCACCGCAGGCGAGCGCGTCGCGCTGGTCGGCCACAACGGCGCGGGCAAGTCCACGCTGTTGCGCGCCCTGACCGGCTTGAACGGGCAGGGCTGTGTCACGAGGGGCAGTCTCCGTGTGCTCGGCACCGAAGTTGCGATCGCCGGGCACGCCGAAGGAGGCAGGCTGCTGCGAAGTCTGCGAGCGCGAGTCGGCCAGGTGCACCAGGGATTGCACTTGGTGGGGCGCCTGAGCGCCCTGGACAATGTCTTGATCGGTGGTGCCGGTCGTCACAGCGCCAGCTGGACCTGGCTGCGGCGCTGGCCTGCATCGGAACGCCAGGCCGCCCAGGCCGCCCTGGCGCGCGTGGGCCTTGGCGGTGCCGATCACCGGCGCACGGACACCTTGTCCGGCGGTGAACGCCAGAAGGTGGCCATCGCTCGTGCGCTGCATCAGGGCGCGCCATTGCTGTTGGCGGATGAACCCACCGCCAGTCTCGACTCGGAGGCTGCCGACGAGGTGGTCGGCCTGCTGTCTGCTGTCACGTCCGAGCACCCTGTGACATTGGTTTGCGTGGTGCACGACCTGGAACTCTTACCCCGGCTGGCGGACCGTGCCATCGCGCTGCGGCGCGGCAGGGTGGTGGCCGATGTGGCCGTCGATGCCCATACCCCAGCCCAACTGCGAGGAGTTCTCAAGTGACCGCTGCCAGCACCGCACCCGGCACCGCCACGGTCTCGCCTGCGGACGAGACCCGGGGCCGCGTCTGCCCGCTGCGTTACCGCTACGGCCCGGCTGCTATTGCGCAGGCCGATACCCGGGTCACCGACACGCTCTATGTCGTGGGCGGGCTGTACGGCAACCGGCCTGCACTGGACGCCATCGAGATGATGGCGCGCACCGATCGCCCAGCAGGCGCGCCACCCCCTGTCCTGTGCTTCAACGGCGACTTCAACTGGTTCAACATCGAAGACCAAGCCTTTGCGGACATCAACCTGCGCGTGCTGGCCAACGACGCCATCCTCGGCAATGTCGAAGCGGAGCTCGACTCCCCGGCCGACGACGCAGGTTGCGGTTGTGCCTACCCGGCTAGCGTGGACGCGGGCGTCGTCGAACGGTCGAACCGGATTCATGCCCGCCTCAAGATCACGGCACGGCGCCACGCCAAACTGCTCGAGCGCATTGCAAGGCTGCCGATGTTGGCGCGCTACCTTGTCGGCGACTGTCGGATTGGCGTGGTGCACGGCGACGCCGAGTCCCTGGCCGGCTGGCGCTTCGACGTGGACGCACTCGACGACCCTGCACAAGACGCCTGGCGCGACAGGATGTTCGAGGTCGCCGCTGTCGACCTCTACGCCAGCACGCACACCTGCCTGCCGGCACTGCGCCGGATTCAGCGGCCCTCCGGTCGGAGCGGCGGCATCGTCAACAACGGCGCGGCCGGCATGCCCAACTTCAAGGGCGACCTGACCGGACTCTGCACCCGCATTGCCACCACGCCGTCGCCACATCCAGCACTGCATGAAATCCAGTTGGGCAGCGCCTGGGTCGCCCTGCTACCGGTGCACTTCGACACGCTGCGCTGGCAGCAGGAGTTCCTGGCGCAATGGCCGCCAGGATCGCACGCCTGGCTCTCGTATTTCGAACGCATCACCCGCGGACCGAGCTTCTCGCCACGACAGGCCCTGTCACCAGGGCGTCCCGACAGGCGGTGAATGGGCGGAATGTCGGCGCGTGGAACTTCGCTCTGCGCCCGCGCTGCACGTCGCATGCCTTTGCGCGGCCTGGTGCCGACTGTGCGACGCCTATGCATCTGTGCTGAAGTCGGTCACGGGTGTCCTCGTGCTCGAGGGCCTGCCGCTGCGAGTGCACTGGATCGACATCGAAGACGACGCCGACCTGGTCGGCGACCTCGACGTGGAGACGTTTCCGACCATCGTCATTGCCGCCGGGCCACAGGTGCTGTTCGCGGGGGCAGTGACGCCCCAGCCCGAGACCTTGAGGCGACTCCTGAAAACCAAGCTTTCCGCCCTCCAGGAAGGTGCTCCACATCCAATCGCCTCGTCCGAAGCACTGGCCTTTGCAGCCCGACTCGCAGAGCTTCCAGGTTCGGACGGCCTGGGCGGTTGACGCCGTCGGGCGGCGCCTCGTGAGGGTACAGCGCCCGTTACGGCGCAACAGCCGCCGCCGCCAAACCGGCGACCGCCTTGGCCAGATTGGCCGCAGCTGCACAGGCCGGCACCTCGTGCCGTCGGGCCAGATAGGCTGTGTCGTTGTAGCCCAACCAGACTTGCGCCGAGGCGTCCTCCCACACCAGCGCCTTCAAGGGCAAGTCGATGCCCACCGTCTGGGCGCATTCGATGAACGGCGTCCCTCCCTGTGGATTGCCGAAGATCAGCAACTCGGTGGGGCGAATGGCCTTGCCCACCTTGGCCGCGCCGCCAGCATGATCAACGCGGGCGAATACGGTCAGACCACGCTCCTTGACGATCGCCTCCAGGCGGTTCATGGTGCTCTGCGCACTGTGCGGACTCTTCAGCGCGATCAGTCCATCGGCAGCGCTGACCATGAGCGGCGCGCACAGGAGGCAGAGGGCGGAAAGCAGGCGTCGTGAATCCATAGCGTTCTCCATTGGTAGGTCTCATTGAACGAAATCGTCCGGCCGGCATGCGCCGCCGGCACCAGGTGCAGATTGACCACGTCTGCACCCAAGTCAGATACCGACCGTGAGGTTGACCCAGGCGTCCGGCAGCCACTGCAGCACGCGCGCCTCCAGCCACTTGTCGCCGCCAGTCAGGATGGCAACGCCCATGGCGCCCAGCAGCACGGCAAAGACATGGCGCACGCGTTCGATACGCGACATCACCCAGTCACGCACGGCGAAAAACCCCCGACGCGACGCATAAGCTACGGCCACCAGCGGGATCGCCGCACCCAGGCCGAAGATGCCGAGCACGAGCCCGCCGCGCGCAACGCCGCCTTCGCTGGCCACCAGCGTCAAGGCCGATCCCAGCAGCGGCCCGGAGCACGGGCTCCACACCAGCCCCAGCACACCGCCCAGCAGCAGCGCACCGACGACAGAGCCCCCATCGAGCTTGGACGATGCCGCGTTGGCGGTGCTGGCAATCGGCAGCATCCAGCGCGTGAAGCGTTCGCCCAGGGCCGGGACCAGCATCACCAAAGCGAAGGCGATCAGCATCGCCGCGCCCGCGGTGCGCACGGTGTCGGCATCGATGCCCAGTGCCGGACCCAGGGCGCCGAGCACCATCCCGATGGCCGCGAACGACACGATCATGCCGGCGCCCATCGCCACCGGTGCGAAGCGGTTGCCCTGCAGCGCGCCGCCCAGCACCAGCGGCAGCAGGGGGAACACGCAGGGCGACAACGTGGTCAGCCCGCCCGCGGCCAGGCTCAAGCTCAACTGCGGCAACGACAGTGCGACCGTCATGCGCGGCTACGATCAGAGCGCGCTTTTCAGCGCCGCGCGAATGCCGTCGGCGCTGGTGTCACCGATCAGGCGGGCGGCCTCCTTCGTTCCCTTGAGCACGACGAAGGTCGACTGCGAGTTGATCTTGAAGCGGCGCTTCAGGTTTTTCTCGGTGTCGTAGTTGGCGACGAGCACGGTCAGGTCCAGGCCCTTCTCGGCCTTCAGTGACTGCAGCACCTTGTCCTGCGCACGGCAGGTTGGGCACCAGTCGGCGTGGAAGAACAGGGCCACCGGCTGCCCGGCCTTCTCGGCCGCGGCGAGTGCGTTCGCCGTGTAGGGTTTGGTGTCGAGCGCGTGGGCCATCGAGGCGCCGACGACGAGAAGGGTGGAGACGATGACTCGGGCGAATTCCATGCGGCGGACTTTCGGGGGTGGCAATTGAGGAACTGGCGGCACACCGCTGATTTCGTACCAGTCGCTGGTTCGGTTACATCGGCGCCGAACTTCCTTTCTGCGGTGATGTAACCGAGGTGCCGCCCGCGACGAACTCGCATGCACGGGGTGATGGCATCCCAAGTCATGGCCATCCTTCGATTCTTTGCCGCCAGGAGCACCAGTGAGGACCGAGCGGTTCATCGAATTTCTGGCCTGCCAGGCAGGGCCGGCGCCACGTCGAGTGGTGGCCACCCGCCTGGGCACGGCCATCACGGTCGGCCTGCTGGCCAGTGCAGTGATGGCCGTGCGCACCCTTGGATTGAACCCCGGGCTTGCGGATGGTGGCGTTGGCTTGACCATCAAGCTGACCTACGTGCTCGCGATGGTGGCTGCCGCCACTTGGTTTGCCGCCCGCATGTCGCGCCCCGCGATGCACTGGGGTCGGCCAGTTCTGGCCTTGGCTCTGGTGGTTTTCTGCATGGCCGCGCTCGCCGTCGTCGCTTCCACGATCGAACCGGAAAGCCTGCGTATCGGGCGGCTACTCGGCCGCACATGGGTATCCTGTCCCTGGCTGGTGGCCTTGCTTTCGGCCCCGGCGCTCATCGCCGCGCTGTGGGCCATGCGCGGGCTGGCGCCGACGCACCTGCACCTCGGCGGCTTTGCCGCAGGCCTGCTGGCGGGGGCCGTCGGCACCCTGGGGTACACCTTGCACTGCCCTGAGCTGACGCCGGAATTCGTACTGGTCTGGTACACGCTCGGGATGCTGACCACAGCAGGTGTCGGTGCGGTTCTCGGGCCCCATGCATTGCGCTGGTAGCGGCTCGGCGATATCGCGTCGCCAATGACGGTAACGGTCAGGCTCACAGGCCGCGCCGCACAGCCGCGGCCTCCAAGGCGTCGAGGTCGGCGGCCCAGTCGATCGGCATGTGGCTCAACATCTCGAGCCGGTGGTCGCGAAGGGCAGCGCCCATGTCGGGTCGCCGGGCCAGGCGCTGATCACGCCGGAACATCAGCGCTTCGATCAGCGGGCGGTACAGGTGCACGAACGCGGTGAGCCAGCGGCACGAATGTGCATGGCCTTGCACCGCATCCAGTGCAAACCGGTCGACGAAGGACAGCGTCGTCGCAGCATCGAACCAGTGGCCGTCGGTGACCCACCGGTTGACGGTGAACAGGCTCACGGGCAGGCCACGCGCATCGAGCGAGATCGCGAACAGATGCGTCGGTGCGGTCCGCACCCATCGTGGTTGGCCCGGCCGCAGGTACCGTCGCTGCCCCGATGCGGTGGCGTGCCAGAACAGGTGCAGGTGGCCGTGTTCCTGGCCGCCGTCGCGATGGGCGTGGTAGTAGAACTGCGAGCCGTGCCGGAAATCGACCACGTCGTCGGGCGGATAGTGCTCGAACTCGACGACCGGCCGCCCTTCGATCCAGCTCTGCAGCAGCGACCCCGAGGCTTGCGCGGCCTGACTGAACGCGGCCACGCTGTCGCGCGCCTGCCGCAGGTCGGCGGCAAACACCTCGTCGGACGCCTGCCGCCAGCGGCGTCGCAGCAAGGGATGGGCACTCATCGCGGGGTGCAAGTGATATACGGGACGGCCTCGGCTTCGACGATCAGGTCAAACGCCGAGACGCCGGACCCGGACGCGCCTACTTCTTCTTCGCGCCGCAGGCCCCGCACTTGCCCTTGCAAGCGCCGCACTTGCCTTTGCACGCGCCGCAGGCCTGCGCCGAGGCGCCGGCCCCGCACTTCTTGGCGCCACACATCATGGCGCAGCCGCCCAGGGCAGCGGCGGTGACGACGGCGGAGGCCAGCGTACGGGCCAGGGACGACGAGAGTGAGTTCATGGTGGGTGTCCTTCAGATTGCAATGGACAAGGGATCACTTCTTGGCGCCGCAGGCGCCACACTTGGCCTTGGCGGCACCGCACTTGGCGCCACATTTCGCGCCGCACTTCGCCTTGGCCTTCGTCGTGTGTTTGGCGCCGCTTGCGGCGCAGGCGCCACCCTTGGCTCCGCACGCGCCGCACTTGGCGGCCATCTTCTTCGGGCCGCACTTGGCACCCGCACAGGTGGCGGCCATCACGTTGCCGCTGAGGGCAGCAGCCGTCACGACGGCCGAGGCCAGGGCTTTGGTCAGGTGGGATGAAAGCTTGTTCATGGAGATCTCCGGTGTATGGAGCAGGTCGAGGGGAAGGCAAGGAACCTCACCGTGCGAGTGCAACGGTGTGTGGGCATGCTCGGGAACGCGCGCGCGGTCCTTGACATGGAGGGGTGCCCGCGCGTGCATTGCGCGCGACGGCGGGCGGTGGGGCGACCTGCGGTCACCGGCCACCTGAGGCGTGGCGCGTCGCGAGCCAGTGATCTACCGACAACCTGCCGGGGCCTCGCGACAGGAGATAGAGCAGCACCGCCGCCCAGGTGCCATGGGTCGCGTAAGCTCCGGGGTAGACAAAGACCTGGATCACGAGCGTCATGCCCAGCAAGGCGAGTGCCGAGAACCTGGTGCCCAGGCCGATCAGGATCAGCAGGGGGAACAGGTGCTCCGCGGTCGCTGCCATCGGCGCCGCGAGTTCGGGCGGGATGAACGGCAACTTGTATTCATCCTGAAACAGCGCCAGTGCCGAATCCGACAAGCTCGGCCAGCCGAGCTTGAACTCGCCCGAGACCAGGTTGATCACGAAGCCCTGGACCTTGGTCTGCCCCGAGTTCCAGAAGGTGGCCGCGATCGAGAAACGCGCGATGAATCCGATCAGCGTGTTCGGGATGCGCTCGAACGTGCCGATGGCGCCATCGATCAGGCGGGCGACGGCGGAGCCGCCGGACGACGCGGCGCGATGGCTAGCACCAGCGGTGGACGTTGCAGTCGTGGTCATGAGGATGGCCTCGGTGGAAGGTGAATCGAGCTCAGCGCGCCGTGCGCCAGCAGCAGGGTCAGGGTGGTGGTGAGATCGAAGTCGGGCGCGGCCGCCATGGCGCGCACCGCCGCATCGCCGAGGTTCAGGCCCCCGCGGACGGCTTCGACGAATTCGACTGCCCCGCGGGGCGCGGGCAGCACCAGCACCTCAAGGCCCGTTCGAAGGATCAGGGCGCTCTCCGGCAAGTCGACGTCGACCGGCTCGATCTCGCCGTCGTCGTCCAGTTGGTGCGCCGCCCACAGCGATACCACGGCATGCGGCGACGCGAGTGCGTTCACCGAGGGGTGCAGCCCCAGCCGCAACTCGCCCATGCGCTCGCCGCTGGCCAGCGCCAGGCTCACCATCTCGTCAGGGACCGGTTCTGCGTCGGCCGCGTGATAAGCCACCACGCGCGAAGCCTCCAGCCGCGCCAGATCGGCCAGATAAGGCAGGCCTGCGGCCGGCTCGAAGCCGACGACAAAGGCGGGGAATTCCTTTCCGTAATGCGCCAGCACCCGCGAGCGTGGTGGCGACTCGCGCACGAACAGCCCGGCCATGGCGCGGAAGAACGCGTCGCCCACCAGTTGGCGGACCACCGGAAAGCTGTCGGCCAGTGCATCGACCAGCGAGCAGACGACGTTGTTGCGGTAAACGGCGAGGCGGGCAGCCGGGTCGGAGCCATTCCAGGCGCGCAGGCCAGGCGGCGCAGCGCGCTGTGGGTCGAGCAGCGCAGCGGCGAATTGGCGCTGGCTGTCGCCGAGTGCAGTGGCTCCTGTCATGCGCCGCCCCAGTAGTGGCCACAGCGCCTGGGCTCGGCCTGTGCACCCATCATGATGTCGGCGCGGCCGGCTTCGGCCAGCAGCGTCTGCAGGGCGGGCACGTCGTTGTCGCGCTCGAGCAGCGTCGGCACGGCACCGAGCTTCGCGACGACGTGGGCATACAGGCCCCACACGGCCTCGTCCACCGGGCTGCCATGGCTGTCGATCAGCAGCGGCGCGCCGGCGGCGTCCTGGTCACGCGCGAAGCCGGCGAGATGAACCTCGCCCACTTCGCCCAAGGGAAGGTCGCGCAGGTAGGCCAGCGCATCGTGCCCGTGGTTGGTGCAGGACACGTGCACGTTGTTGACATCCAGCAGCAGCCCGCAGCCGGTGCGTTTCAGGACTTCGCGCAGGAAGGCGGTTTCGCTCATCGTCGACGCCTCGAACTCGAGATAGGTCGACGGGTTCTCGAGCAGCATGCGCAGCCCGAGCCGCTCTTGCACGCGGTCGATGTGCTCGCACACCCGGTCCAGCGTCTGCCGGTCATAGGGCACCGGCAGCAGGTCGTTGTAGAAGGCATCGCCATGGCTGGACCAGGCCAGGTGCTCGGAGAACGAAGCGGGCTGGTAGCGCTCGATCAGCGCGGCCAGCCGGGTCAGGTGCGACTCGTCGAGCGGATCGATGCCACCGATCGACAGACCCACGCCATGCAAGGACAGCGCGTAGTGCGCACGCACCTGCGTCAGGAAGTGGTGGAACGGCCCACCATCGACCATGTAGTTCTCGGCGTGCACCTCGAAGAAGCCGAGGTCCGGGCGGGTGGCCAGCACCTCACGGAAGTGCTGCGGCTTCAGCCCGATGCCGGCGCGCCACGGCAAGCCGGCCGCCTGGTCTGACACACCTGCCCTGGCCGGCGAATCGGTCGCGGCATGGTTCAGGGCTTGCGGGGTGCTGGACATGGGCGGCTCGGCGTGCGTGGCAGGGTTTGACGCTCAGGCCTTCTTTTCCTTGAACGCCGCCAGCTGGCCGAAGCCAGTGGGCGAGGTCTTGGACGCCGTCTTTTCGCAGGTCCCTTTGGGCACCAACGACCAGGCATTGGCTTGGTAGTCGACCTTGGAGGTGCCTGCGCAGGTGGTGCCCGGGCCGGCCGCGCAATCGTTCTTGCCCTTCAGGGCGACGCCGAAGCACTTGTCCTTGTCGGCCATCTGTGCGGCGGCAGGCAGCGCCGTGAAGGCCGCGCCGAGGGCCAGGGCCAGGGCGATCGCGGGAAGCTTGGTGGTGGCTTGAGTCATGGGATTCTCCTGAAGCAGTTGAGAGGGTCAGTGGGGGGCGGTTTCCGAAGCGCCTTGCGGAGCAGGACCTTCGTGGCGAATAGACGAGGCAGGTCGTCGAGGTCTTACAGGTCGACGGCAAGATTTCGAATCGACCTCAGACAAACCGGGCGACCAGGGCACGCAGGCGCGCGCACACCGGCGCCGACATCGCATTGGGCGGCGTCACCAGGGCCGAGCCGAGCGCGGTGTGTGCCGCCGACACGGGCCAGCCGGCGGCGATGCGGCGCACCGCGTGGGCCAGCACCTGCTGCGCGCGCTGCGCATTGCCCTGCAGATTGGCGATGGCCATCTCGGCCGTGACGCAGGCCTGGTGCGGGTGCCAGCAGTCCCAGTCGGTGGCCAGCGCGAGCGTGGCGTAGGCCATCTCGGCCTCGCGGGCCAGCCGTGCCTCGGGCATGTTGGTCATGCCGATCACCGAGGCGCCGAGCGTTCGGTACCAGTTCGACTCGGCACGGGTCGAGAACGCCGGCCCCTCGATGCAGACGTAGGTGCCTTGGGTGTGCAGGCGCACATCGGCCAGGCCCGCATCGGCGAACGAGTCGGCGAGCACACCGCGCAGGACTGCGCACACCGGATCGGCCAGCGAGACATGCGCGACCGCGCCATCACCGAAGAAGCTGCCCTCGCGCTTGCGCGTGAAGTCGATGAACTGGTCGACCAGCACCATGTCCAGCGGCGCGATGTCCTCGCGCATCGACCCGACGGCTGATACCGACAGCAGGTACTGCACGCCCAGCGACTTCATCGCGTAGACGTTCGCGCGGAACGGGATCTGGCTCGGGATCAGCCCGTGGCTGCGGCCATGACGGGCGAGGAAGGCCACGTCGACGCCACCCAGGCGCCCCAGCAACAACGCATCCGACGGGCTGCCATAGGGCGTGACCACGACCTGCTCGCGCACATCCGTCAAGCCCTCCATGCGGTACAGCCCGCTGCCGCCGAAGATACCGATGCGCGGTTTGAAAGAGATCGGTTCCATCGAGGCTCCTGGTTCTTGATCTCTCATGGACGAACAGCACCCGAATTCCTTACACCCGAGCGCGGCCTGTAAGGAACCGGCTGCCTGCTCGTCTATGGGGAAGCGAAGGTGCACAGGCCTTTGCAGGCAAAGAAGGAATCAGATGCGTCTGGACAAACGGTGGTGGGTGCTGGTGGTACTGGTGGGGCTGCTGGCCTTGTTCTTCGGGCTCGACCTCAGTCGCTTCCTGAGTCTGGCGGCGATCAAGAGCAGCCAGGCGGATCTGCTGGCCTGGCGCGAGGGGCAGCCGTTGGTCGCCGGGTTGCTGTTCTTTGCCGGCTACGTGGCGGTGGCCGCACTGTCCCTGCCCGGTGCCGCGGTGATGACCCTGGCCGCAGGGGCGCTGTTCGGACTGGGCTGGGGCACGCTGATCGTGTCGTTCGCGTCGTCGATCGGCGCCACCCTCGCCTTCCTGGCGGCCCGTTGGTTGCTGGGCAGCTGGGTGCAGTCGCGCTTCGGTGACCGACTGGCCGCGCTGAACGCCGGCATCGCCAAGGAAGGCGGCTTCTATCTGTTCACGTTGCGCCTGGTGCCGGTGCTGCCGTTCTTCGTCATCAACCTGGCGATGGGCGTCACCACGCTGCGCACCTGGACCTTCTACTGGGTCAGCCAGCTCGGCATGCTGGCCGGCACGCTGGTCTACGTGAACGCCGGCACGCAGCTGGCGCGCATCGAATCCTTGTCGGGCATCGTCTCGCCCGGCGTGCTGGGCTCGCTGGTGCTGCTCGGTGTCTTCCCCCTCATCGCCAAGAAGCTCATCGACCTGGTCCAGGCCCGCAAGGTCTACGCGACGTTCAAGAAGCCGGCCCGCTTCGACCGCAACCTGATCGTCATCGGCGGCGGCTCGGCCGGGCTGGTCACGGCCTACATCGCCGCAGCCATCAAGGCCAAGGTCACGCTGGTGGAGAAACACGCGTTGGGGGGCGACTGCCTGAACACCGGCTGCGTGCCCTCCAAGGCGCTGATCCGCTCGGCCAAGTTTCTGTCGCACGTGCAGCGCGCCAAGGAGTTCGGCATGCGCGGCGCCACGGCCGACTTCGAGTTCGGCGAGGTGATGGCGCGAGTGCATCGTGTCATCAAGGACATCGAACCGCACGACTCGGTGGAGCGCTACACCGGCCTGGGCGTCGATGTGGCGCAAGGCACGGCACGCATCGTGTCGCCGTGGGCCGTGGAAATCACCCACCACGATGGGCGGGTCGAGACGCTCACCACCCGCGCAATCGTCATCGCGGCCGGGGCGCGGCCCTTCGTGCCGCCGATTCCCGGACTTGCCGAGCTGGGTCCCACCGAGCTGCTCACCTCCGATAACGTCTGGCAACTGCGCCAGCGGCCGGAGCGCCTGGTGGTGCTGGGCGGTGGCCCGATCGGCAGCGAACTGACGCAGGCCTTCGCACGGCTGGGGTCACGGGTGACGCAGGTCGAGATGCTGCCGCGCATTCTCATCCGTGAAGACCCCGAGGTTTCCGAGCTGGTCGCCGCGCGCTTTCGTGCCGAGGGCATCACCGTGCTGACGGGCCACAAGGCCCTTCGTGTGCAGGGTGGCGGGCTCGAGAAGGTGCTGGTGGTCGAGGTCGACGGTCAGGAAAGGAACATCCCCTTCGATGCCATCCTCGTGGCCGTCGGGCGAGTGGCCAACCTGAAGGGCTATGGCCTGGAGGCACTGGGCGTCACCACCGGGCGCACGGTCGAGGTCAACGGCTACCTGCAGACCAACTTTCCCAACATCTACGCCGCGGGCGACGTGGCCGGGCCGTACCAGTTCACCCACACCGCCGCACACCAGGCCTGGTACGCCGCCGTCAACGCCCTGTTCGATCCCTTCAAGAAGTTCAGCGCCGACTACCGCGTCATTCCCTGGGCGACCTTCGTCGAGCCCGAAGTGGCGCGTGTCGGCCTGAACGAGCTCGAGGCGAAGGAGAAGAACATCCCGTACGAGGTCACGGTCTACGGCATGGACGACCTGGACCGCGCCATCGCCGACAGCGAGGCCCACGGCTTCGTCAAGGTGCTCACCGTGCCCGGCAAGGACCGCATCCTGGGCGTGACGATCGCGGGCGAGCACGCCGGTGACCTGCTGGCCGAGTACGTGCTCGCGATGAAACACGGCATCGGCCTGAACAAGATCCTCGGCACCATCCACACCTACCCGACGCTGGCCGAGGCCAACAAGTACGTCGCCGGCAACTGGAAACGCGCCCACGCGCCGCAGGCGCTGCTGGCCTGGGTGGAACGCTTCCACGCCTGGCGGCGGGGATGACGGAAACCCGCCATGCCCCGTCCGTCTGAAGCCACCGTCCTGCTGGACCTGCCCGCTGTCGCTGGCCGGGCGGCGCTGCGCGCTGGCCTGATCGCGATGCGCCTGGCGCCAACACCGTTGCCGACCGACCGCCGCGGGCGCGACGCGGTGTTGCGGGGTCTGGCCGACAAGCCTTGCGCCATGGTCTTCATCGACATTTCGAACGGAAGAACGACGACGACGCCGAGCCTGCTCCAGCTCGACGCCTCGCTGCCGCGCGACGCGAGCCGTCGGCGCATCGTGCTGACCCGCCTCGCCGGCGGACCGGGCCTGGGTCACGTCAGCGAGGCCGATCGTCGTTGGATACAGCGCCTGGGCTTTGCCGACCTGATCCCGGAGTTCGATGCCATGGACTGCGAAGGCAGCCTGCGCCAAGCGCTGGATCTGGTGGCGCGGGAGCTGGCACTCGAACCACTCCCAGCAGCAGAACTGGCACGCTACGCGCGAGTGATGAACGACGCCCGGGACACGGCCTCCGCGCGCGCCACCATCCGCGCGCTGTGCGGTCTGTCGGCGGAAGCCCTGGCCACGCTGCTGGCCCAGTCACTGGACATCACCGACCGGACCTGGCGGCTGCAACGCTACCCCCAATGCTTTGTCGGCAGCGAGGCGGTGGCCTGGCTGGCGCACCACTTCAAGCGATCGACATCCGAAGCGCTCGCCCTGGGTCAGGCGCTGGCTTCGCTGGGGCTGCTGGTGCATGTGGCGCACGAGCATCCGTTTCTCGACGACACGCTGTACTACCGCCTGGCCATATCACCCGCGGCGGACGCACTCGACCTCGGCGACGTGCAGACAGCGTTGGTGGCGAGCGACGGTGTCCCGATCGCCGATCGAAGTCATCTCGGCAAACTCTATCCTCACTGCTGGGTCGGTTCCGAGGCGATCGACCTCCTGGTGTCTCGGCATCGACTGCAGCGTCACGACGCCTGGCTGCTGCTGCACCGCCTGATGCAGTTCGGCCTGATCGAGCACGTGACGCACTCGCGGCCCGTCATCGACGGCAACTTCTACTACCGCTTCACGGGCCAGTCCGTCGACGGCAACGAACAATGACCAACACCCGCAACGCGCCAGCGCGCATCCTGTCCACCCGGCGCCGTGCACTCGTGGTGGCACTGCCACTGGCACTCCTGGGACTGCCGCGCACCGCTCGGGCTCAGTCCACATCAGCCGGGTTCGATCATCGCCACGCGGCCTGGGACGCGCTGCTGCGGCAGCACGTGGTCGTCGCTGCAGGCGGCAACGCGTCAACCCTGCGCTACGCGGCACTGCAGACGCAGCGCGCCGCGCTCAAGAGCTACCTGGACAGCCTGTCGGCCGTCTCGTCCGCCAGCTACGGCACATGGTCGAAGGCCCAGCAGCTGGCCTTCCTCATCAACGCCTACAACGCCTTCACGGTCGAGCTGATCCTCACGCGCTACCCGGACCTGAAGTCGATCAAGGACCTTGGCAGCTTCGTGCAGAGCCCGTGGAAGAAGAAGTTCTTCCAACTGCTCGGCCAGGAGCGCTCGCTCGACGAGGTGGAGCACGAAATGATCCGCGCGCCCGGTGTCTTCGACGACCCGCGCATCCACGTGGCCGTGGTCTGCGCCTCGATCGGTTGCCCGATGCTGCGCAACGAGGCCTTCGTCGCCGAGCGGCTCGACATCCAGCTCGACGACGCGATGCGCCGCTTCCTGTCCGACCGCACGCGCAACCGCTTCGACACCGGCACGGGAATCCTCTCGGTGTCGAAGATCTTCGACTGGTACCACAAGGACTTCGAGCGCGGGCACAAAGGCTACGACTCGCTGCAGACGCTGTTCGCCCGCCATGCCGTGGTGCTGGGGGCGACGCCGCAAGCGCAGGCCGAGATCCGCGCCGGCCGCTACAAGCTGGCGTTCCTGGACTACGACTGGGCGCTCAACGACGCCCGCTGATTGGACAGGCTGGAACGTCCCCACACCATGGCAGCGCTCCTCGATGGCATCAAACGTTGGCTCGGCGAACTGCTGAGCCGCTACCTGAGCCAGACGCACCACACACACAGCCTGGCCGCGCCGACGGACCCGGATCGCCTGATGGCCTGCCTGCAGCCCGGCGACGTGCTGCTCGTCGAAGGCCAGAGCCGCTTCAGCGTGGCGATCAAATACCTGACCCAGTCCACCTGGTCGCATGCGGCGCTCTACGTGGGCGACGCCAGCGGGCTGACCGATGCGCAAGGACGCCCGCGCTGCTTCCTCGAAGCCGACTTGCGCGACGGCGTGCGCGTGGTCAGCGTGACGGAATACGCCGGCCTGCATTGCCGCGTGTGCCGGCCGGTCGGGTTGAACAGCAGCGAGATCGATGCGCTGGTCCGCCATGCGATGGCGCGCCTGGGTCACCAGTACGACCTGAAGAACGTGATCGACCTGGCGCGCTACCTGCTGCCGACGCCGCCGGTGCCGGTGCGCTGGCGTCGCCGCATGCTGGCGCTGGGCAGCGGCGACCCGACGCGTGCCATCTGCTCGACGCTGATCGCCCAGGCCTTCCAGTCGGTTCGCTACCCGATCCTGCCGATCATCGAGAACGTGCCTTCCAACGACCCGATGTGCCCGGGTTGCATGGACGAGATCCTGCACGTGCGGCACCACAGCCTGTTCGCGCCTCGCGACTTCGATGTGTCACCTTACTTCGCCGTGATCAAGCCCACCCTGCAAGCCGGTTTCGACCATCGCACACTGGCCTGGCACCAGGGCCCCAAGACGGCCGAGGGGGCCGGCGCATGAGGGCGCCGGGCCGCTCCCAAGCCCGAATCCCGGCGCACGCAGTGCGAAGGGTCGTCCGGTGAGGCCGGCCCTGTGCATCGTGGTGCCGGTGCTCGACGAGGCTGCATCGCTTACCGCCCGACTGCAGGCGCTGGACGTTTTCCGGCGGCGCGGCGCCCGAGTGGTGGTGGTCGATGGCGGCAGTCAGGACGACACCCTGGTCATCGCCCGTCAGCACGCCGACCTCACCCTGCTGGCGCCGCGCGGCCGCGCCTCGCAGATGAATGCCGGCGCGGCTGCGTGCCCTGCCGATGTGCTGCTGTTCCTGCACGCCGATACGGAGCTGCCCGACAACGCCGACGCGCTGGTGCGACGCGCCACGCTAGGCCCGTTCGCCTGGGGCCGCTTCGACCTGCGCATCGACAGCCCTCGCTTTGCATTGCGGCTGGTCTCGATGATGATGAACCTGCGCTCACGCTGGACCGGCATCGCCACCGGCGACCAGGCCTTGTTCGTGCGTCATGACCTGTTCCGCCGCATCGGAGGTTTCCCGGACCTGCCGCTGATGGAAGACATCGCGATGTCGCGCGCGCTCAAGCAGCATGGGCCGCCGGCCTGCCTGAAGGTACGCGTGACCACTTCGGCCCGGCGCTGGGAGCGCCATGGCGTGTGGCGCACCATCTTTCTCATGTGGCGCCTGCGGGCAGCCTACTTCTTCGGCGCGGACCCGAAGCAGCTTGCGATTCGCTATGGCTACCGCCCCCGCTGACGCGCAGCACGACCTGTCGCAGGTCCAGGTGGCGGTGCTTGCCAAGGCACCAGTCCCCGGGCTGGCCAAGACCCGGCTGATTCCAGCCCTGGGTGCGCAGGGTGCGGCGCGACTTCAGCGTCAGCTGACGCGTGCCGCCGTACAGACCGCGCTTGACGCCAGGCTGGGCACCGTGACCTTGTGGTGCGCACCCCATGCACGGCACCGCTTCTTTCGGGCCATGCACCGGACCACCGGTGTCCGCTGCCTCGTGCAGGCCAGCGGCGACCTGGGTGAGCGCATGCACACGGCCTTCCGCCTGCACTGCGCGCAAGGGCCGCTGCTGCTGACCGGAACCGATTGCCCACCACTGACAGCCAACCACCTGCGCCGTGCCGCACAGGCCTTGCTCGACGGCGAAGAGGCGGTATTCCACCCCGCCGAGGACGGCGGCTATGTGCTGGTGGGCCTGCGGCGTCCGCAGGCCGCACTGTTCGAGAACATCACCTGGAGCACTGATGCCGTGATGGCGCAGACCCGCGAACGTGCCTCGATCGAAGGCCTTCGCCTTCGCGAGTTCGAGACCCTGTGGGACCTGGACGTGCCGGCCGACCTGACGCGCTGGCGTGCCTGGCTGGGCCCGAAGGCAGCGCCATGAAACGGCTCGTGCTGCTGGGTGGCGGCCACGCGCATGTGAAGGTGCTGGCCGATCTGGCGCAGCTGCCGCTGGCGGGCTGGGACGTGCACCTGATCTCTCCCTACCGTCGACAGATCTACTCCGGCATGTTGCCGGGCTGGGTGGCCGGCCACTATCCGATCGAGGCCTGCGCCATTCGTCTCGATACGCTCGCGGGCCGTGCCGGCGTGGCCTTCCACGAAACCGCGGGCGTGGGTCTGGACCTGGCGACCCAGACGGTGCGGGGCGCCGATGGCAGCACGCTGCGCTTTGACGCCCTGTCCATCGACACCGGCCCCATGCCGGCCCTGGGCGACCTGCCCGGCAGTGCGGAACACACCTTGCCCGTGCGACCCATCGAGCAGTTCATCGCCGCCTGGCCGGCGCTCGTCGACCGCATGCTTGGCCAATGCCGACGCTTCGACCTCGTGATCCTCGGGGCCGGCGCCGCCGGCATCGAACTGGCATTCGCCATCCAGCGGCGCGCGGCCATCGACGGCTGGTCGCATCTGTTCATCACGGTGATGGGAAGCGACGAACTGCCCTTGCCGGGCGCGCCCGACAGGACGCGCAAGCACATCGCGCGCTTGCTCGCGCAACGCGGCATCGTCTGGAAAGGCGCCACCCGTGCCACGCGGGTGGAGGCGGGCCTTGTGCATCTCCAAGCCGGTCCACCCATGGCCTTCGACGCCTGCATCGCCTCGACCGGTGCCGCAGCGCCGTCCTGGCCTGCCGCCAGCGGCCTGGCCACCGACAAGCGCGGGTTCATCGGCGTGAGCCGGTCGCTGCAAAGCACATCACACCCCAACATCTTTTCAGCCGGCGACGTGGCGGCCTACGCGGACGTACGCCCGAAGTCCGGTGTCTACGCGGTTCGGGCGGGCCCCGTGCTGGCGAAGAATCTGCGGGCATTCTGCGAAGGCAAGGCCCTACAGGCATGGACGCCACAGCTGCGCGCGCTCTACCTCATCAGCACTGGCGACCGGCACGCGCTGGCCACGTGGGGGCGCTGGTCCTGGAGCGGGTCCTGGGTCTGGCGCTGGAAGGACCGCATCGACCGACAGTTCATGCGGCGCTTTGGCACGGAACCGCTGGAGGCATCGCCTTGAAGCTGCTGAAGATGTTCTCCCGGGCTGCGTCCAAACATGCCGCTGACACCGTCGCCACTTCTGTCGCGGCGTCTGGCGCGAACACCGACCCTGAAGCGCTGCTCGCCAGCCTGTTGGCGATGGCCTGGGTGGTGGAGGCCCGAGATCCGTACACCGGCGGGCATCTGTGGCGCGTGTCGCGGTATGCGGCGCTGTTGTGCGAGCGTGCCGGGACGTCGCTTGCCGTCTGCGCGCGCGTGAGCGTCGGCGCCTTCCTGCACGACCTGGGCAAGGTCGGCATTCCCGACGCCATCCTGCGCAAGCCCACTGCGCTCAGCGACGACGAACATGCGGTGATCCAGACCCATCCGGAACTGGGCGACAGGCTGCTGGCAGGTCATCCGCTGGCGCACTGGGCGAGGGACGCCGTCCGATGCCACCACGAGCGGCCTGATGGCCAGGGCTATCCGCATGGGCTGGTGGGCGACGCCGTTCCCCATGCGGCGCGCGTGGTGGGCATCTGCGACGCCTTCGACGCGATGACGAGCACGCGCCCGTATCGAGCTGCGATGCCTGTGCCGCAGGCCTTGGACCGCATCGCCGGCGCGCTCGGCCGGCAATTCGATGCCCCGCTGGGCCGTCACTTTCTGGCGCTGGGTGCCGAGGGACTGCTCGACCACATCGCCGGGCACAGCGACGACGGCATTCCCTTGCAGCGCTGCATGACCTGCGGGCCGACCCTGGTCGTGCGGCGTGAACAGTCCGTCGGTGAGTCGGTGTTCTGCCGCAACTGCGGCGGCGAGTACCGCCTCGACCGCTCGCTCGACGAGCGCCCCTATCGTGTCGAACCGTCCGGTCGACAGGGCCAGGCCAAAGACCTGGCACCTGTGGCAGACACGGCGCTCATCCAGCGATTTATACGCGACACCGCGGTCGCGGCGCTGTCGTCATCTGCCTGAGCGCGCCAGCACGGCCTGTCGGCGGCCAGGCGCAATGCACAGTTCCGTCTCAGTTTCGCCCCGGCATCAGCACCTCGACGGTCTTGCCGCCGTAGCCGAACTTGCTGTCGCGGGCCTGGACCACGACCCGCTTGACCCCGGGCGGCACGGCAATCCCGTAGAGGTCACGCGTGAACGGTTGCTCGTCGGCATGGTCATGCAGCAGCTTGCGCTCGCCCAAGACGGCCCCGGCCGCTGTGCTCACCCTGAACGCGTCGGCGTATCGCGCGGGCGTGTCATAAGGTGAGGAGACCGTCACGTCGAAGTCGAAGCGCCCGGGGCCGCTGGCGCGTACCTTGACGGCCATCACGTCGGGATGCTTCTGGTGGGGCAGGCCTGCCGCCTGCGCCGCGACGTTCATCGGCTGGCCGCACAGCAGCACAAGGGGGATGACCCAGGCACACAGGCGCCTGCGCCGCAGTGGCGTCGAGAGGTCTTGCATCGGCTTCACATCCAGTACTCCGCCGCCCAAGCACCGCGGCGGTGATCGATCCAGACGCGCTTGGGTGCCAGCTTGCGCGCGACGCTGCTGTCCAACTCGATTTCGGGCTGGCGTCCGAGGCGCTGCGCGACGTCCATCGAGCAGGCGGTGGAGGTGACGGCGCGGAAAAAGATCTGCAGCTGGTCGCAGACAGCGATCGTTTCCCGTTCGGGCACCGACTCGTGAAAGTGGACGAACTTCTTGACCAGGCAGGAGAAGTAGAGCTCCAGTTCCAGGGTCAGCGGTTGTGTACGCCGTGCGAGCGCAGCTTGCGCCGCGCCCGACCATTCGACGGCCACGGGCTTGCCGTTCAAGGCCACCTGCGTGCCGTGCCGTTGTTGCCATTGCGCGAACATCATGCCCCTCCGTCGGCTTGCATTGCTGCCGTGGTGCGTCGTCCCATCAAATGTCCTGTCTCGATGGCCAAAGACCGTACAGACGCGGCCGGGCGCGCTTTTCTTACAGCCGCCCTGTGTTCGGCGCCTTCGACAAAGATCTGGCGGCCCCGCATCACGGCCTTTGCAGCGCAGCGATCAACGGGCATGAGACCCGGCCGTGGCGCGAGCCGCACTCGCGCACCAGGCCGTTCAAGACCGACTCGATGCGCCGCAGGTCCTGCAGCTTGGCGCGCACGTCGGCCAGCTTTCCTTCGGCAAGGCGGCGCGCCTCGGCACAGTGGGCACCATCGTCGAGCGTCATCAGTCCTGCCACTTCGTCGAGGCTGAATCCGAGCCGTTGCGCAGCCTTCACGAACTTCACTCGCGCCACGTCCTTGGCCTCATAGCGCCGGATGCTGCCGTAGGGCCGGTCCGGCTCAGGCAGAAGAGCCCTGCGCTGGTAGAAGCGGACGGTCTCCACATTGACACCGGCGGCCTTGGCGACGGCCCCGATCGTGAGGCCCGGCGAATCGGTTTGCATGGCGCTTGACTCCGTACATGAGTACGACAATAAGCTTACGCCATCGTCTCCCCATCACACCGAGGAAGTTGCATGAACGAATCGCAGACCGAGCGTGGTGCGCTCTTCGCCGGCGGGTTGGCGGCGATCCTGGCGTCCACCTGCTGCCTGGGTCCGCTGCTGCTGGTGGCCCTGGGCTTCAGCGGTGCGTGGATCGGCAACCTCACGGCATTGGAGCCCTATCGCCCGCTGTTCATCGGTGCGTCCCTCGTCGCGATGGTTTTCGCCGGGCGGCGCATCTATCGGCCGGCGCAGCAGTGCAAGCCAGGCGAGCTGTGCGCGATACCTCAGGTGCGCTCCACCTACAAAGCCGTGTTCTGGGTCGTGGCCGTGCTGGTGCTGATCGCACTGGCCTTTCCCTTTGTCCTTCCACTGTTCTACTGACCAGGAGTGCCCCATGAAGAAGCTGATCCAGATCGCCGCCTTCGCCCTCATCAACGCGGCCGCTGTGCAGGCGGCGCCGCAGACCGTGACGCTGGACGTGCCGGGCATGACCTGCGCGGCCTGTCCGTTCACGGTGAAGAAGGCAATCTCGAAGGTCGACGGCGTGAGCAAGGTCGACGTGAGCTACGAAAGGCGCCAGGCCGTCGTGACCTTCGACGACGCCAGGGCCAGCGCGCAGAAACTGACCCAGGCGACCGAGAACGCGGGCTATCCGTCCACCGTCAAGCGCTGAACCGATGTTGTCGCCGTTTACGCCTGTGACCACCCCGTCCGCCATGGCAGAGGCCTGCAGCAGCGCGTGCAAAGTGCGCAGCAGCGGGCAGGCGCTGCACGTTGCCGTCATCGGCAGCGGCGCCGCCGCGATGGCCGCGGCGCTGCAAGCGGTCGAGCGCGGCGCACGGGTCACGCTCATCGAACGCGGCACGATCGGCGGCACCTGCGTCAATGTCGGCTGCGTGCCCTCGAAGATCATGATCCGGGCCGCGCACCTGGCGCACCTGCGTCGGCACAGCCCCTTCGACGCCGGCATCTCCGCTGCCGAACCGACCGTGCGGCGCGGCCGCCTGCTCGCCCAGCAGCAAGCGCGCGTGGACGAACTTCGCCACACCAAGTACGAGCGCATCCTCCACGGTGCACCGGCCATTGCGGTGGTGCGCGGCACGGCACGCTTCAACGATGCCCACAGGTTGACGGTAGCGCTGGAGGGCGGTGGCCAACAAGCTGTGGCGTTCGACCGCTGCCTGGTGGCTACCGGGGCGAGCGCAGCGGTGCCGCCCATCCCTGGCCTGATGGGCACGCCCTACTGGACCTCGACCGAAGCGCTGGTCAGCCCCGACATTCCGCCGCGGCTGGCGGTCATCGGCTCGTCCGTCGTCGCGGTGGAACTTGCACAGGCTTTCGCCCGCCTGGGCAGCCGGGTCACGATCCTCGCACGCAACAAGCTCTTCTTTCGCGAGGATCCCGCCATCGGCGAGGCGCTGACCACGGCCTTCCGCGAAGAGGGGATCGTGGTGCTCGAGCAGACCCGGACCGAAGGCATCGCCCATGCCGACGGTGAATTCGTGTTGACGACGAACCACGAACCATTGCGCGCTGACCGGCTGCTGGTGGCCACGGGCCGCACGCCGAACACGCGCCAGCTCGATCTCGATGCTGCCGGCGTGACGCTGGACGCGCAAGGCGCCATCGTGGTCGACGACCACATGCGCACGAACGTCCCGAGCATCTATGCCGCCGGCGATTGCACCGACCAGCCCCAATTCGTCTACGTCGCGGCCGCCGCGGGCACGCGTGCGGCGATCAACATGCATGGCGGCGACGCGGCACTCGACCTCAACGCCATGCCGGCCGTCGTGTTCACAGATCCGCAGGTCGCAACGGTCGGACGCAGCGAGAGCGAGGCTCAACAGGCGGGCATCGAGACCGACAGCCGCACCCTGACTCTGGAGCACGTGCCGCGCGCGCTGGCCAACTTCGACACACGCGGCTTCATCAAGCTCGTGGCCGAAGCGGGAAGCGGCCGGCTACTGGGCGTCCAGGCCGTGGCGCCGGACGCCGGCGAACTGATCCAGACTGCTGCGCTCGCCCTGAGCGCCGGCATGACGGTGCACGACCTGGCCGATCAGCTGTTCCCCTACCTGACCATGGTCGAAGGTCTCAAGCTGTGCGCGCAGACCTTCACCCGGGACGTCAGGCAGCTGTCGTGCTGCGCCGGCTGAGGCCCCGCTGGGAAGGCTCAGGCAAACGTGACCTCCGTGGTCACTGCCGCGATGGATTGGAGGTACTGCCGGGCAGCATCTGGCGCCATCGGCCGCGAAATCAGGTAGCCCTGCCCAACATCGCACCCGAGGTCTGTCAGCAACCTCAGTTCTGCCGGCTGCTCTATGCCTTCAGCGGTGACGCTCATCTTCAGCGTGTGGCCGAGTTCAATGATCGTCCTTAGCAGGGCCTGGGCCTGCGGCTGACGATCGGCGCCCGCAACGAAGCTGCGATCGATTTTCAACTCATCAATCGGCAGCCGTTGCAGGTAGGCCAGGGACGAGTAGCCGGTACCGAAGTCATCGATGGACAGTTGCACCCCCAACGCGCGCAGTTCGTGTAGCACCAAAAGGACGCTCTCCGGATCCTCCATCACCGTGCTCTCGGTAATTTCCAGGCGCAGCCGGTTTAGCGGGGCGCGCCAGTGGCGGGCCTGTTCGGCAACACGGGCAGGAAAGCCGGCATCACGCACATCCAGCGCGCTCACGTTGACTGCAATGCTCAACTCGGCATGGTCGCGCGACCAGCCAGCCAGTGTCTGGAGTGCGGCGTCCAGCATGGCCGTCGTCACCACGCCGATGTGCCCGGTGCGTTCGGCAAACGGGATGAACTCGGCCGGCGACACAAAGCCCCGCACCGGGTGGCGCCAGCGTACCAGGCCCTCCATGCCTAACAGGCGCCCACTGCGCAGACACTGCTTGGGCTGCAACCACATCTCAAGTTGCCCGGCCACGGCTGCCTGACGCAGATCAGTCAACAGGCTCAATTGACGCGCCCTGGCCGCGGCGTCCACCTCCACGTGCCAGGCCCAACCCAGTTTGCGCCGTTTAGCTTCGCCCACCGCGAGTTCCGCGCGCTGCAGCGCAAGGTCGATCAAGGGGCCGGCATCGCACGCTTGCGCCGCAGCGCTGGCCGCATCGGCAAGACCGTAGGCCAACTGCAAGTCCACCGCATGCCCGTCGCAGGCCATGGCCGCCGTCACGGCTACATCGAGTCGATCTCGCAGCGTCTCGGCCGCCATGCGGTCCATGTCCTGCGCAACGATGGCGAAGTCACCGCCCGCCAACCTGGCCAACACAGGTGCCTTGTCCCGGGGCCCCGAGGCCGCCAGCGCGGCGAGCAGCCGCTCGGCTACCTGGACCAGCAGCGCGTCGCCCGCCCCGAATCCAAGAACCTCGTTGACGGTGCGCAGGCGCGCCACGTCCATGAGCAAAACCGTGACCTGCCGCCAGTTCCCTTCAGTCGCCCAACGCTGGAGCATGGCACGGTTGGGCAGGCCGGTTAGGCGGTCCGCGTACGCCACGGCAGCGATCTCTGCTTCCCGCGTCGCCACAGCGAGCGCCATGGTGTTCATCGCCTGGGCCACCCGCCCCAGTTCATCGGCCGACTCCAGTTCGACGCGAGCCGCGTAGTCCCCGCTGGCAATGCGGCCTGCAGCCGCCTGCACCATGGCCAGCGGTCGAGCCACGCTGGCCGTCGTACGCCATGCCAGCCCAACCGACAGTGCCAGAGCGCCCAACGCCAGACCGATCATCATCCATTCGGACCGGTTGATCTGCGCTTGCACTTCCTGCTGGCGTAGCGCCAACGTCGCTTGTTCTCGCGCCAACAGCGCACTGGATGCCGACAACAGCGACTGCATTGCCTGCTGTCCCAAGCCACTGAACAGGGCGCTGGCCCTGAGCAGGTCGCCGGCCTCGATTTCAGTGACGATGTCGATGAAGACATCGCGGTACCGATCGCGGCGCAGCGCCACGTCGGCGAGTGTTGCGGCGGTCACCACGTCCGCAGTCTCACCCGAAAGGTTAGCAATCAGCCTATCGAGGGCGGCATACTCGGCGTCGACCACCGGGTAGATGGCTTCGCGTTCCGCGCGCGGCGATGTCAGCAAGCGCGCCATCGCGCTGCCGTGCCCCTGCACATGCTGATCGATTTCCTGGACTTGCAGCATGCGCTGCAAGTCGTGCTTCATCATCTGCTCGCCATGCCAGGCCAACTCGCGAAACTGCAGCACGGCCAAGGCCACCACGGCAGCCATCAACACCACGAGGGCACCGAAGCCCAGGCCAAGGCGGACGGTCAGGCGCAAATTGCGCGCCCGAATCCGGAAGTTCGACAGTTTCACGTGCAAGGGGGGCTCGAAGATGGCGCTCGGTTTTGACTCCGCACGTCTTCTTAGCCTGAGCCAGGACGCAGGCGGAGGACGCTTCCGAGAGATATCGGGCCGCCGAGCGCGAAACTTGAGGAGCGCTGCAATCAGAGCAGCCCACGGAGCCATGCGCGAGCGAAGCTTGTACGGCGCGAAAGATGCCCCCGTCGCGCCAGACATTGTTGGGGCTCCGTATGGCCGCTACAGCCACTCCATGCGCACCGAAAGCATCCAGCAGGTGCAAGCCAGCACCCACTGCGGCCGCATCATGGCCGAACGTAAGCGTAGCCTTGCTTCTGACGCGCCATGATCTCGACCACGCCCGCAGGCACGTAGCCGATCTGGGGCAGCATGTCCTCACGGCCCAGCTTCATGGCCCGCATCGTATTCTCGCAGGCCACGATCTCCACGCCCTTGCCCATGGCCTCGGCCACTCGACTGCCGGCAGGTGAGTCCATCTTCAGCATGCCGATGCCGGGCCCGTAGACGACGATTTCGATGGTTGTCTGGTCAGCGCCCAGATCGGCCTGCACGTTGCGCGCGTTGTTCAAGGCCAGGTTCCACTTGGCGGGTTCGGCATCGCTGACCTGGAAGACCACCTTGTGGGGTTTGTTGGCCTGAGCATGGGCATGAATCGTACTGCCCACCAAGGCAGCAGCGAGGATCGTGTGGGACAGGGAGCGTCGCGAAACCATGGTCGTCTCCTTTGAACATCGTCGGTCCGGCCCATTGCCTCGCCTCCTGCTTGGACGAAATCAGGGCGTGATTTCTTACTGCCAGATTTCGAACTCCCAGGCACGCCGAATGCTCGTCTTCCCCTGGTACGTCAGAAGGGGCCAGGAGACCCTGGGTGCACTCATCTGTAAGGGAAGAGCATGGACCGACGTCCAACCAACATCCAAATGCCACCAAGGACTTCCATGCGAAAACAAAGAGCTGCCCTAGTCACCGGCTCGACCAGCGGCATCGGCCTGGCCATCGCGAGCGAACTGGCCTCGGCTGGCATGAACATCATGCTCAACGGCTTTGGTGACGCTGCGGCGATCGAGGACCTTCGCGCGGGTCTGGCGAACACGCATGGCGTCGAGGTGCTTTACGACGGCGCCGACATGGGCCGGCAGGACGCCATCGAAGCGATGCTCGCCCGGGCAGCCCAGCAGTGGGGCGGCATCGACGTGCTGGTCAACAACGCCGGCATCCAGCATGTGGCGCCGGTGGATGAATTCCCGGTGGACAAGTGGAATGCCATCCTGGCCATCAACCTCACGGCGGCCTTCCACACCACACGGCTGGCGCTGCCCCACATGAAGTTCAACCGCTGGGGACGCATCATCAACATCGCGTCGGCCCATGCCCTGGTCGCGAGCCCGTTCAAGTCGGCCTACGTGGCCGCCAAGCACGGCATCGCCGGCTTCACCAAGACCGTGGCGCTGGAGGTGGCCGAGCAAGGCATCACCGCGAACGCTGTGTGCCCGGGCTACGTGTTGACGCCGCTGGTGGAAAAGCAGATTCCAGACACCGCCAAGGCGCGTGGCATCACCGAAGAGCAGGTCAAGCGCGATGTGCTGCTGGCCGCGCAGCCCACCAAGCGCTTCGTCACCACCGACGAGGTGGCGCAGTTGGTCGCCTTCCTGTGTGGTGACGCGGCGGCGTCAATCACCGGCACGGTGATGCCGATCGACGGCGGCTGGACGGCGCATTGATGAGCGCGTCCCACCCACCCGCGGGCACGCCGTCCGTGCTCGACCTGCCGTCGATGCCGATGGCCTCGCCGTCCTACCCGCGTGGCCCGTACCGCTTCCTGCAGCGGGAGTACCTCATCGTCACCTACACGAGCGACGCCGAGGCCATTCGCGCTGCGCTGCCCGCCCCGCTGGAGCCCGACGGATCGGACCAGGTGCTGTATGAATTCATCCGCATGCCCGATTCAGCCGGCTTTGGCGACTACACCGAGTCGGGGGTCGTCATCCCGGCGCTGTTCCAGGGCCAGCGTGTGAACTTCACGGCCCAGATGTACCTCGACGACGAGCCGCCGATCGCCGGGGGCCGCGAGATCTGGGGCTTCCCCAAGAAGCACGGCCACCCGAAGCTCTCGGTGGTTCACGACACGCTGACGGGCGTGCTCGAGTACGCCAGCATCCAGGTGGCCGTCGCCACCATGGGCTACAAGCACCAGCACCTGCTGTACGACGTGAGCGGACGCAAGGCCTGCTCGTCGGAATCGATCATCGAGAAGATGAGCAAGACCCAGGTCAACCTCAAGCTCATACCCCACGTCGACGGCACGCCGGCGATCGCACAGCTGGTGGCCTACGAGTTGGCCGACATCCAGGTCCATGGCGCCTGGTCCGGCCCTGCCCGGCTGCACCTCGTGCCGCACGTCAACGCCCCGGTGGCCGACCTGCCGGTGCGCGGCATGCTCGGCGGCCTGCACTTCATCGCCGACCTCACCCTGCCCTATGGCCGCGTGATCCACGATTACCTGGCAACGTAGGAGCGAGAACATGACCACACGACAACGCAAGACTGCCAGCGCAGGCGCTCGACGCTCCACCATCACGGGCAACGCCTGCCAGCCGGCGGGGGATCGCCAGGTGGTCCTGGTGCTGCAGGGCGGCGGCGCACTGGGTGCCTACCAGGCCGGTGTCTACGAAGGCCTGCACGAAGCGGGCATCGAGCCGGACTGGGTCATCGGCACGTCGATCGGCGCCATCAACGCCGCACTCGTTGCAGGCAACGCGCCGCAACACCGGCTCGAACGATTGCGGGCCTTCTGGGACATGGTCGCCCACAAGGGCCTGCCGGCGCTGTGGCCTGGCCTGCCGGGCCTGCCGACGTTCTGGACGACCTTGAGTGCGATAAACCAAGGGTTGCCGGGCTTCTTTGCGCCGAACCACCGTGCATGGCTGAGTCCGCACCTGGCGCTGGGCGAAGAGACCTCGGGCTACTACGAGACCTCGCGCCTGCGCGACACCCTGGCCGGCCTCGTCGACGACCACCTGCTGACCGCCTGCTCGCCGCGTCTGACGGTGGGTGCGGTGAACGTGAAGACGGGCCGGATGCGCTACTTCGACAGCCGCGACGAGCCCCTCGACCTGCGGCACATCCTGGCGTCCGGCGCGCTGCCGCCGGCGTTTCCGGCGGTGCGCATCGGCGACGAGTTGTTCTGGGACGGTGGCATCTACTCCAACACCCCCGTCGAGGCGGTGTTCGACGACAACCCGAGACGCAACTCCCTCGTCTTTGCGGTGCAGCTTTGGCAACCTGATGGCGACGCGCCCCAATCCATGTGGCAGGTGAGCGGTCGGCAGAAGGACATTCAGTTTTCCAGCCGCGTCGACAGCCATGTGCAACGACAGGCCCAGATCCACCAGTTGCGCCACATCGTGCGCGAGCTGACGCGCCAGCTGCCCGCTTCGGCCCTGGCCCAGCCTGATGTACGCGACATGGCCGGCTACGGGTGCGGCACGGTCATGCACCTGATGCGGCTGGTCGCCCCGCGGCTGGCCGACGAAGATCACACCAAGGACATGGACTTCAATGTCGCGCGCATCCAGCAGCGCTGGCAGGCCGGTCTGGACGATGCGCGACGCACCCTCGCAAGGCAGGCCTGGCTCGAACCGGTCGGCCCGATGGACGGCCTCGTGGTTCACGACCTGAGCACCGATACCCCGATTCCGCAGGAGATCCGATGAGCCGTGACGCACTGCTGAGTTCCGAGCACGCCGATGGCGTGACCACCATCACGCTGCACGATGGCAAGGCCAACGTGATGAGCCTGGACATGTTGCGTGCGCTCGATGAAGCGCTCAACGTGGCACAAGCCACCCACGCCGCCGTCGTGCTGGCCGCCCGCGGCAAGGCGTTCTCGGGTGGATTCGATCTCGCCGCGTTCCAGCGGCGCGGGCCCGAGTTGGTGCAGATGCTCGAGGCCGGCGCTCGACTGGCGGCTCGACTGCTGGCCTGCCCGCGCCCGGTGGTGGTGGCCTGCCAAGGACACGCCGTCGCAATGGGGGCCTTCCTGCTGTTGGCTGCCGACACCCGCCTGTGCAGCAACGCGGACCTGCGCGTCCAACTGAACGAAGTGCAGGTGGGGCTGACGATGCCGCGTTTCGCCGTCGCCTTGTGCCGGCAACGGTTGACGCCAGCGAGCCTGCATGCCGCCATCGCAACGGCAAGGCCGTTCAACGCGCCGCAGGCGATGTCAGCAGGATTCGTCGACGAACTCGTCGACCCGGCCGCCTTGCTGGCCACCGCTCATCAACATGCACTGCGGCTGGCCGCCTATCCGAAGGCCGCCTTCGAAGCGACCAAACGCCGCCTGGCGGCACCTGCACTGCTGGCACTGGGACAGGCCCTCGAGGAAGACGTCGCCGACTGGCATGCGCATGCCATCGCTGACACTTGACCATCGTTGCCGCGACGCGGCACAAGGAACCGACATGTCCGATGTATTCGATCTCGTGGTGGTGGGCGCCGGCTCGGGTGGCGTGGCGGCATCGCGCCGCGCAGCGGCCCACGGCGCCCGCGTGCTGATCGTGGAAGCCGACCGCGTCGGCGGTACCTGCGTGATCCGTGGCTGCGTGCCCAAGAAGCTGATGATGTACGCAGCGGGCTTCGGGCAAGCCTTCGAGGATGCCCGCGCCTATGGGTGGACCGGATCGACCGGCAGCTTCGAGATGCATCGCTGGGCCGATGCCAAGGCCATCGAGATCCAGCGGCTCGAAGGCATCTACCGCAAGATGTTGACGGACTCCGGGGTCGAGCTGGCCCTGGGCCGCGCTCGCCTGCTCGGCAGCGGCGCAGTGGCAGTCGGGGACCGTACCGTGCAAGCCAGGCGTGTCCTGATTGCCACCGGCGGGGCGCCCGCGCACGACGCCTTGCCGGGCTTGTCCGCGGCCATGACGTCCAACGAGGTTCTCGACCTGCGTGACGTGCCCGCGAGCCTGCTGGTGGTGGGCGGCGGCTACATCGCCGTCGAGTTCGCGAGCATTCTGGCGGGCCTGGGCGCGAAGGTGACGCTGGCCTTCCGCGACACATGGCCCCTGCGCGGCTTCGACAACGACCTGCGTCAGCGTCTGGCCGTGGCACTGCAGGCTCGCGGCATTGCGCTGGCCGGCGGCGTGGCGCTCATGGCGCTCGAGCGGGAGGCGACCGGCTTTGCCCTGCATCGCCAGGACGGCTCGGTGTTGCGGGCCGCTGCGGCACTCAACGCGACCGGGCGCACCCCGAACACCCAGGGTCTCGGGCTGGCCGACGCCGGCGTGCAACTCGATGCTCGTGGCGCAATCGCGGTGGATGCCGACAGCCGGACCAGTGCACCCGGGTTGTGGGCGATCGGCGACGTCACCCATCGCATGAACCTGACCCCGGTGGCCATCGCCGAAGGGCGTGCTTTCGCGGACACCGAGTTCGGGCGCCGTCCCAACCGGGTCGATCACCGCACGGTGGCCAGTGCCGTCTTCACCGATCCACCGATCGCCACCGTGGGCCTGAGCGAGGCCGATGCGGCACGCCTCGGACCGGTGGACATCTTCGAGTCCGACTTCCGCCCCATGAAGACCGCCTTTGCAGGCGGCGCCGCGCACACGTACATGAAGCTGGTGGTGGATGGCCTCAACGACCGGGTGCTGGGCGTGCACATGATCGGCGCCGACGCGCCCGAGATCGTGCAGAGCCTGGCCGTGGCATTGACCTGCGGCGCCACCAAACGCAACTTCGATCGCACGGTGGCCGTGCACCCCACCGCGGCCGAGGAGTTCGTGTTGATGCGCGAGCCGATTCGACGGCACGCCAAGGCACCGCCTGTCGTAGCCTGACTACGGGGCGCTCCACGTTGCGCAGTCTGAGGGCGTCCCGACCGACAGAAGTCATTTGCCAAGCCCAAGGCACGCGCCCGATGCGCCCGTAGTGAAACGACACGTCACGCGTCCAACAAGCGATGCCTTGAGCGGGTCCCGGAAGTGCCCGCTGGCGTACTGACCCTTCAACCCCTCCCGGCAACAAGCCGCCGGCCCATGCCATGCAGGACCACAACACCATGCACCAAGGCACGATCCCGGTCACCGCATTCCTGACGTCGCCTGCCCGTTGTGGATGGTTGGCCGCAGCGCTGTGCGCCTGGTGGCCCTGCATCGCCGTTGCGCAACCGACACTGCCCCCGCAGAAGGTCGAGATCCAGGCCCTGCTGACCCGCCTGGAAAGCTCCGGGTGCCAGTTCAACCGCAACGGCCGTTGGTACGGGGGCGCCGACGCCGCCCACTTCCTGGGTCGGAAACTGGCCTTGATCGACCAACATGGCGATGTCGCTTCCGCCGAACGGTTCATCGAGTTGGCAGCAAGCCAGAGCACGATGTCCGGCCAGCCGTATCGGGTGCGATGCGGCACGGCACCACCGATCGAGAGCCAGCAGTGGTTGCAGTCTGAGTTGACGTCGCTGCGCCACGCGGCCGCGCTGGGTCGACGCTGATGGGCCGGCGCCGGGCATGACCCTCTCCCGCTGAAATGTCCGTGTCACGCGCTACGGGTCTCGCCCGACCAATGCCAGGACGGGGAAGCCAGGGACAGTGAAGAGAGCGCGGCGCTGGCCACGTGCAGCGTTTCACGCCTGGTCCCTCGTCGCCAGATCGGGTGGTGTGGGCGCACAACGGACTCGACCAGCCACTGGCGCCGTCGAGACGGCCTGCACCGCTGTAAGAAGCGGGCAAGCCCATTCGTCAAACCCCTACGCAGGCTTGCCTGCACCAGCGCTTGCGACTCCACCCGATCCGAACCAGATGAACGGGTGGTCGATACCCCCACTCACTACCGACACCGCAATGACCGCCATGCCCCAGCTGAATCGAGCCCACGCCGTGACGGACACAGGCCTTGCCATCCAGCACGCACTGCGGGTGTCGGCCAGGCGTGTGGGCCGGACCTGGGTGCTGGCGCTGACGCTGGCAGGGGCAGGCGCGCTGTTCGGGCCGGTGGCCGGTGCCGCACC
>Ga0155495_1131_pt2 | contig 31965 bp, 30 predicted proteins | sample RifCSPhighO2_12_FD_107153 | JGI IMG/M metagenome (GOLD analysis project Ga0155495, IMG submission 107153) | Burkholderiales bacterium RIFCSPHIGHO2_12_FULL_69_20
ATCGTGGTGTTTGCCGGCGAGGAATACGGCACTGGATCCAGCCGCGACTGGGCCGCCAAGGGCACGCGGCTGCTGGGCATCCGCGCGGTGGTGGCACGCAGCTTCGAGCGCATCCACCGCAGCAACCTGGTGGGCATGGGCGTGCTGCCGCTGCAGTTCCAGGGCAGCGACAGCTGGCAGTCCCTGGGGCTGACCGGCGACGAGCGACTCGACATCGTCATCGACGGCCCGCTGGCGCCGCAGCGCGAGGCGCAGCTGGTGGTGCACCACGCCGACAGCCGCGTGCAGACGGTGGCGTTGACGCTGCGCATCGACACGCCTATCGAGGTGGACTACTTCCGCCACGGCGGCATCCTGCCGTTCGTGCTGCGGCAGCTGCTGGCCGATTGACGATGCGGGTGGTGGTGATCGGCGGCGGCGCCATCGGCTCGGCCGTCGCGCTGTTCTTGAAGCGCCTGGGCGGCGCGGCGGTCGAGGTGGTGGTGGTCGAGCCCGACCCGGGGCTGGCAAGGTCGTCGTCGGCGCTGTCGGCCGGCTCGATCCGCCAGCAGTTCAGCAACCCGGTCAACGTGCACCTGTCGCAGTTCGGCCACGAGGTGATCGGCAACGCCGACGCGTGGCTGGGGGTGGACGGCGCGGCGGTGGACCTGGGCTTCGTGCCCGGCGCCTACCTGTTCTGCGCCACCGCCGCGGGCATGCCGGTGCTGCAGGCCAATCACGCGGCGCAGCGCGCGGCGGGGGCCGACGTGGCGCTGCTGGCGCCGGCCGATGCCGCCACGCGCTTTCCGTGGCTGAACACCGCCGATCTGGCGCTCACCAGCCTGGGCTTGTCGGGCGAAGGCTGGTTCGACGGCTATGCCTTCGCGCGGGCGCTGGCCGCCAAGGCCCGATCGCTGGGCGCGCGCTGGCAGCGCGGCCGGGTGGTGGCGCTGGATCGTGCGGGCGACCACTTGCGCGCCGCGCAGCTGGACGATGGCACGCGGCTCGAAGCCGATGCCTTCGTCAACGCCGCCGGCCCGTGGGCTGGCGCGGTCGGGCAGTTGGCCGGGCTGACCGTGCCGGTGCACGCGCGGCGGCGCACGGTGTTCGTGATGCGATGCCCCACCCCGCTGCCGACCCTGCCGCTGGTGTGCGATCCCTCGGGTGTGTGGTTCCGCTCCGAAGGCCCGATCGACATGGCCCCCCAGGCGCCTGCGGCGCCGGCCCCCCAAGGGGGCGCGAACCGGCTTCGGGCGGCCGGGCACCGGTTCATCGGCGGCTGGTCACCCGCCGAGGGCGACGACGACCCCGACGACCTGCCGCTGGACCAACCCGACCTGGCCCAGTTCGACGACAAAGTCTGGCCGGCGATGGCACACCGCGTGCCCGCCTTCGAGGCACTGCGCCCGCAGCGCGCCTGGGCCGGCTATTACGAGGTGCACCCGCTGGACCACAACGCGCTGATCGGCCCGCACCCGGATTGCCCCAACCTGCTGCTGTGCAACGGCTTCTCGGGGCATGGCCTGCAGCATGCGCCCGGCGCCGGGCGTGGCATGGCCGAGTGGCTGCTGCACGGCGCCTGGCAGACGCTGGACCTGTCGGCCTTCAGCCCGCAGCGGGTGCTGTCGGGCCAGGCCTTCGTCGAGCAGGCGATCATCTGAGCGGGTCAGGCCCGACAACATCGTGATGCCGGGCCAACGCAGGGAATAGTTGGCAAATGGCTCACCCGCATCCCCCGGGCCTGCGGGTGGGCAAGCGCCATCGAGTCCCCAACAATCGGATCAAACCTGTTGGGACTCCTGATGAAAAACAACCGCTCGCTGATTGCTTCCTCCCTGCTGGCCCTCGGCGTCTTCGCCGGTGGCGTTGCGCCGGCCCATGCCAACTTGCTGACGAATGGCAGTTTCGAAGGTGCGGTCACCTCCAACTATTGCTACCTGCCGGCCTGCGGGCCGTTGACGGGCTGGACCGGCACCGTGCCCGTGATGGTTGCCAACAATGGGGCCTGGGGCACCCCGAGCGGATTGGGCGGTTATGCGTATGGCAATCAACTGATCGGGCTGCAGAACGCCAGCCACATAGAACAGCTCGTGACGTTGAATGTTGGCAGCTACACGCTGAGCTGGGCGGACGCGGGCCGTGCCGGCTATGACGCCACGGCGTACAACGTATTTCAGCAGGGCGTGCAGCTCAATGCGGTGTCCTTCAGCACGAACCCCGGACAGGCCTGGTCACGCCACAGCCTGGACTTCACGGTCAGCATCGCGGGCGCCCGCGAGCTGCGCTTCCAGGGGCTGAAGATTTCCGGCGACGGCACCGCCTTCATCGACGACGTGGTGCTGACCGCCCGCGCCGCCCAGGTGCCCGAGCCGCATTCGCTGGCGCTGGTGGCGCTGGCGCTGCTGGGCCTGGGCGCCGCGCGCCGGCGTCAACGCAGCCGCTGAGCCGTCAGCCGCGCGGCAGCGGTATCGCCGCGCCCAACTCGTCCACCGAGCGGCCTTGCTGCGCCAGCAGCGCCTCCAGCGCCGGCAGCAGCGGGCCCAGGCGCTCGTCGAGTGCGTCGCGCACGGTGTCGACCACCACTTGCGTGCCGCGCTCGATCTCGATGTTCAGCGCATCGCCCAGCTGCTTGTGGCCGAAGGTGGTCATGCGCAGCGTCTCGGGGATCAGCCACACCTCGAACCAGCGTTCGCGGCGGTCGGCCTCGGCCACCGTGAGGCTGGCGCCGTTGATTGCGATGTAGCCCTTGGCAAAGACGTAGCGCATGTGGCTGGCCGGCACGGCTATGCGCAGCACATGGTTGTTCTCGGGTTGGCGGATGGCCAGCAACTGCCCCTGGCAATCCACATGGCCGCTGATCGGGTGGCCGCCGATCTCGGCGCCGTCGCGGGCCGCGCGTTCCACGTTGAGCGGGCTGCCTTCGACCAGCGCGCCCAGCGTGGTCAGGCCCAGGCTCTGCTGCATCACGTCGAAGCAGGCGCGGCCCGGCGCGGGCAAGCGGGTGACGGTGAGGCACACGCCGTCGCAGGCCACGCTGGCGCCGATCTCCAGCCCGCTGTCGAAGCCGGGCGGAAAGGCCAGCTCGAAACTGCGCAAGCCGGGGCGGTCGGTGATGGTGGCGACATGGGCCACGCCTTGAACAATGCCGGTGAACATGGGGCGTCCTCGAAACGAGGCGCACAGGTTACCAGCGGCGCGCGCGGGCCCACCACGCGGCACGCGGTCAACAATCGCTGCGGCGCCGCACCGGCGCCAGCCCGCCGATCCAGGAGCGCCCCCGCATGCCATCGGACATCGAGATCGCCCAGCAAACCACGCTGCTGCCCATCACCACGATCGCTGCGCGGCAGGGCATCCCGGAGGCGGCGATCGAGCCCTACGGCCGCCACAAGGCCAAGCTGTCGCTGGCCGCCATCCCCGGCTGGCAGGATCGCCCCGACGGCCAGTTGGTGCTGGTCTCGGCGATCAGCCCCACGCCGGCCGGTGAAGGCAAGACCACCACTGTGGTCGGCCTGGGTGATGCGCTCAACCGCATCGGCAAGCGCGCCGTGATCTGCCTGCGCCAGCCCTCGCTGGGGCCGGTGTTCGGCCTGAAGGGCGGTGCGGCCGGTGGCGGCCATGCGCAGGTGGTGCCGATGGAGGACATCAACCTGCACTTCACCGGCGACTTCCACGCCATCGCCGCGGCGCACAACCTGCTGGCCGCGCTGATCGACAACCACATCCACCACGGCAATGCGCTGGGCATCGACGTGCGCCGCATCGTCTGGAAGCGCGTGGTCGACATGAACGACCGCGCGCTGCGCGAGATCACCGTCGGGCTGGGCGGCCCGGCCAACGGCTACCCGCGGCAGGACGGCTTCGACATCGTGGTGGCCTCGGAGGTGATGGCGATCTTCTGCCTGGCCACCTCGCTGGCGGATCTGAAGGCGCGGCTGGGCGACATCGTGGTGGCCCACACCCGCGAGCGCCAGCCGGTGCATGCGCGCGACCTGAACGCCCACGGCGCGATGGCCGCGCTGCTGCGCGACGCGATCAAGCCCAACCTGGTGCAGACGCTGGAGCACCACCCGGCGCTGATCCACGGCGGGCCGTTCGCCAACATCGCGCATGGCTGCAACTCGCTGATCGCCACGCGCGCGGCGCTCAAGCTGGGCGAGGTGGTGGTCACCGAAGCGGGTTTCGGCGCCGACCTGGGGGCTGAGAAGTTCATCGACATCCTGTGCCGCGCCTCGGGGCTGCGGCCGGCGGCGGTGGTGCTGGTGGCCACCGTGCGGGCGCTGAAGTTCCACGGTGGCGTGAACCTGCCCGACCTGCCGCACGAGAACCTGGCCGCACTGCAGCGCGGGCTGGCCAACCTGGACCGCCACCTGCACAACCTGCGTGATCCGCACCAGGGCCACGGGCTGCGCTGCGTGGTGGCGATCAACCACTTCGCCAGCGACACGCCGGCCGAGATCGACCTGCTGCAGCGCCATGCCGCAGCGCAGGGCGTGCGCGCCGTGGTGGCCCGGCACTGGGCCGACGGCGGCGCCGGCGCCGAAGACCTGGCGCATGCGGTGGTCGACAGCCTGGGCCACGCCCCCGGGCCCCTGCGCTTCACCTACGCCGACACCGACCCGCTGTGGGACAAGGTGCACAAGATCGCCACCACCGTCTACGGCGCGGCGGCGATCAGCGCCAGCCCGGCCGTGCGCGAGCGCATCCAGGCGCTGCAGGACCAGGGCTACGGGCACTACCCGGTGTGCATCGCCAAGACGCCCTACTCGTTCTCGACCGACCCGCAGCTGCGCGGCGCGCCCTCGGGCCATGTGCTGCACATCCGCGAGGTGCGGCTGGCCGCCGGCGCGCGCTTCGTGGTGATGGTTTGCGGCGAGGTGATGACCATGCCCGGCCTGCCCGCGCGGCCGGCCGCCGCGCAGATCGACGTCACGCCCGATGGCCGCATCGTCGGGCTGTTCTAGGCCCGCTCCAGCCCCGACCCAGTGGCCTCGGCCCCACCTGCCCGGCGCCTGACCACCGGCAGCCGCCGCCGGGCGCTGGCGTTGCATCTTGATGCGTGTCAATGCGCGCGGGCGCGCACTGCCCTAGCTTGCAGCCCTGGCCCGCCGTTGCGGGCCGTCACCCCCAACGGAGACCCGCATGAGCACCCTTCCCGACACCGCCGGGCCATCCGCCGCACTGCTGACGGACTTCTCGCAATGCCACGTCGGCATCACCGGCCGGCTGAAGGCGCTGGCCGGGCTGCCGGCCTTGCTGGAGGCGGCGGCGCAGGCGCGCCAGCTGGCGGCCGATTCGCTGACCTTCTTCAACGAGGTGATCGAGGAGCATCACGGCTCGGAGGAGAACGAGCTGTTTCCCGCGGTGATCGCCAGCGCCGTGCGCGGTGAAGAACGCGACCGGGTGCAGGCACTGGCCGACCGGCTGGTGGCCGAGCACCGGCAGATCGAGGCGCAGTGGGCACGCCTGGTGCCGGGCCTGAAGGAGGCGGCCAAGGGCCGCGACAGCACGCTGGCGGCCGCCGCCGTGCAGACGCTGGTGGACGCCTACCTGGCCCACGCCGCCTTCGAGGAGCGCGAGTTCCTGCCGCTGTCGCAAACGATCCTGAGCCGCGACAACAACCACATGGCGGCGCTGGCCGTCGCGCTGCACATGCGGCACACGGTGCCGGCGGCGCTGGCACGCTGGGGCCACCGCATCTGATCGGCGCCCACCCGGGCCGGCCCGGGTGGCCCGCACCCCACACCGCGGTGACACTGGCGGCACCCCCCCCTCGCCACCATGCACGCCACTGCCGAACCGTCCCCCGCCCTGTCTGCCGATGCCCTGGCCCGCTTCAGCCTGGCCGCGGCGCCGCCGGACTTCATCGACGATCCCTACCCGTTCTACGACGCGCTGCGCCGGCACCATCCGGTGCATGCGATGGCGCCCGGCCAGTGGCTGCTGACGCGCTACGCCGACGTGGCCGCGGTGTACCGCGCACCACAGGCCAGCTCGGACAAGCGGCGCGAGTTCGGCCCGAAGTTCGGCATCGGCACGCCGCTGTTCGAGCACCACACCACCAGCCTGGTGTTCAACGACGCGCCGCTGCACACGCGCGTGCGCCGACTGCTGCTGGGCGCGCTGAACCAGCGCGCCATCACCCGCATGGAGGCCGGCGTGGGGCGGCTGGTCGAGCAGCTGCTCGACCGCCTGGCTGACCAGCCCGCGCCCGACCTGATCGCGCACTTTGCGGCCGAGATCCCGGTCGAGGTGATCGGCAACCTGCTGGACGTGCCCGCCGCCGGCCGCGCACCGCTGCGCGCCTGGTCGCTGGCCATCCTGTCGGCGCTGGAGCCGGCGCCCTCGGCCGAGGTGCTGTCGCGCGGCCAGGCGGCGGTGCGTGATTTCTGCGATCAGCTGCGCACGCTGGTGGCCCACCGCCGCGCCCACCCCGGCGACCCCGAGGCCGACGTGCTGACCCGGCTGATCCTGGGTGAAGTGGCGGGTGAGCGGCTGAGCGAGACCGAGCTGCTGCACAACTGCATCTTCCTGCTCAACGCCGGGCACGAGACCACCACCAACCTGATCGGCAACGGCGTGCAGGCGCTGCTGACCCAACGCGCCGCATGGGATCGCCTGGTGGCCGAGCCGGCGCTGATCAACCCCGCGGTCGAGGAGTTGCTGCGCTTCGAGAGCCCGCTGCAGCTGAACAACCGCCAGCTCACCGCGCCGTTGCGTGTGGGCGACCGTGATCTGCCGGCCGGCGACTTCATCACGCTGGGCGTGGGCGCGGCCAACCACGACCCGGCGCAGTTTGCCGACCCCGGCGTGCTGGACCTGGCGCGCAAGCCGAATGCGCACCTGGCCTTCGGCCACGGCGCGCATGCCTGTGCCGGGCTGAACGTGGCACGGCTGGAGGCACGCATCGCGCTGGGTGCGCTGGCGCGGCGCTACCCCGGGTTGGGTCTGGCCGGTGTGCCGGTGCGCGACCGGCGGGTGCGGTTTCGCGGCTTCTCGGCGCTGCCGGTGCGGCTGGGCTGAACCCGGCCTGAGTCAGCCGATGCGGCTGAAATCGGGTGCCAGATTGCCGTCGATGTCGGAGCGCTCGCCCAACAGGTTCAGCTCGCCCAGCACCGTGGGGCTGCGGTGGCCCTTGCGGGCATAGAGCTTCTTGCGCGCGTCGGTGGGCAGGTCGGTGGCGTTGATCACGTTCTTGCGCAGCAGCACGTCGATCAGGTCTTCCAGCACGCGGATGAAATCGGCGTCCAGCTGCTCGAAGCCATCGGCCTCGCCGCGGCCGACGAAGGCCTGCACCTCGGGGTGGTCGTCGGGCAGAAAGTCTGGCGCGTCGGCCTCGGCCTGGCGGTGCAGGCTGAGCAGGGCGCCATCGGCGTTGCGGCGGATGTAGGGCATGGCGGCCTCACTCTAACGCCGGGCCGCCCGAGCAGACCGGCGCAAATGACACGCGCTGCGCCGCCAGATCGGGCTTTGCGCCGCGGCCGCCTGCCGCGCCCCTCCCGCCCATCCTGCCCATCCCGCCTACCAGCTGACCTCGCGGTCGGGCGTGGCACCGATCTTGTGGATCGACAGGTCAGCGCCGTCGTACTCTTCCTCGGCCGACAGGCGCAGGCCCATCACCCCCTTGAGCACCCCGTAGACGGCGAAGCCGCCGATCAGTGCCCAGGCCACGCCCAGCAAGGTGCCGATCAGCTGCGCGCCCAGCGTCACGCCGCCCAGCCCGCCCAGCGCCGGCAGCCCGAACAGGCCGCAGGCGATGCCGCCCCAGGCGCCGCACAGGCCGTGCAGCGGCCACACGCCCAGCACGTCGTCGATCTTCCACTTGTTCTGCGTCAGCGTGAACATCGAGACGAAGATCGCGCCGGCCACGCCGCCAGTGATCAGCGCGCCCAGCGGGTGCATCACGTCGGAGCCGGCGCACACCGCCACCAGCCCGGCCAGCGGCCCGTTGTAGGCAAAGCCGGGGTCGTTGCGGCCCATCAGCACCGCCACCAGGGTGCCGCCCACCATCGCCATCAGCGAGTTGACCGCCACCAGGCCGCTGATCTTGTCAATCGTCTGCGCGCTCATCACGTTGAAGCCGAACCAGCCCACCGCCAGCACCCACGCGCCCAGCGCCAGGAAGGGGATCGACGACGGCGGGTGCGCGCTCATCAGGCCGTCCTTGCGGTAGCGGCCGGCGCGCGCACCCAGCAGCAGCACGGCGGCCAGGCCGATCCAGCCGCCCACCGCATGCACCACCACGCTGCCGGCAAAGTCGTGGAACTCGGCGCCGGTGGTGGCCTTGATCCAGCCCTGGATGCCGAACTTCTGGTTCCAGGCGATGCCCTCGAACACCGGGTAGATCAGGCCCACCAGCACCGCGGTGGCGATCAGCTGCGGGCCGAAGCGCGCGCGCTCGGCAATGCCGCCCGAGACGATGGCCGGAATCGCCGCCGCGAAGGTCAGCAGGAAGAAGAACTTGACCAGCTCGTAGCCGTTCTTGGCCGCCAGTTGCTCGGCGCCGACGAAGAAGCTGGTGCCGTAGGCCACCGCGTAGCCGACGAAGAAATAAGCGATGGTCGACACCGCAAAATCGACCAGGATCTTGACCAGCGCATTGACCTGGTTCTTCTTGCGCACCGTGCCCAGCTCGAGAAAGGCAAAGCCGGCGTGCATGGCCAGCACCATGATGGCGCCCAGCAGGATGAACAAGGCGTCGGTGCCCTGCTTCACTTGATCCATGAAAATGTCTCCTCGGTCGGGTAACGCTGCTTAGGGCGCATCGACGCACCACGGCAGGCTGATTTGCACCAAACAAAGCAATCGGTGTGCCTTGTTTGGTGCAGCCCGGCGGCACCATCCCTGACCAAAACCGGGCGCGGGGCGCGCGATGGCGGTGCGTCATGCGCTTTTTTGGTGCGCTGCCGGCGCCTCTATGCTGTCGGCATGGCTGAACCCTTCAAGAACCTGATCAATGCCGAGGTGGTGCAATCCATCGCCCATCACGTGGGCCGCGCCTGGCGCGGATTCGACCGCCCGGCCTTCACCGCGCAGGCGCTGGCCGGGTTGGACGGGCTGGAACTCAAGGCCCGGGTGCTGCAGCTGGCACAGGCGCTGGCGGCCACGCTGCCGGCCGACGTGGACCGCGCCGCCGGCATCCTGGAGGCCAGCCTGGGCCCGCCGGGCGAGGGCGACGATCTGGCCCAGCTGCGCACCAGCGCCGCCGGCCTGGCCGGCTGGGCGGTGTGGCCGCTGACCGAGGCCATCGCGCTGATCGCTGCCGAGCGCGAGCCCGAACGTGGCCTGGCCGCACTGCAGGCGATGACGCAGCGGCTCACGGCCGAGTTCGCGATCCGGCCCTTTCTGATCCAGCACCCGGCGCTGGGTTTCGAGACGCTGCAGCGCTGGGTTCACGACCCCAGCGCGCATGTGCGCCGGCTGGTCAGCGAAGGCAGCCGGCCGCGCCTGCCCTGGGGCCTGCGGCTGCAAGCGCTGGTGGCCGACCCCTCGCCCACGCTGCCGCTGCTGCGCGCGCTGCAGGACGACCCCAGCGCCTACGTGCGCCGCAGCGTGGCCAACCACCTCAACGACATCGCCAAGGACCACCCGGCGCTGATCGCCCAATGGCTGGCCGAGCATCTGCCCGCGGCCAGCGCCGAACGCCGCGCGCTGCTGCGCCACGCCAGCCGCGGGCTGGTCAAGCAGGGGGATGCGGTGGTGCTGGCCGCCTGGGGCCTGGGGGCCGCTTTGCGCGGCCGGGTGGTGCTGGCGCTGTCACCCACCACCGTGGCGGTGGGCGACAGCCTGCAGCTGACGGTGCAGTTGCACAGCACGGCCCGGCAGCCGCAGCGCCTGGCCATCGACTACGCGGTGCACCATGTCAAGGCCGCCGGCCACACCACGCCCAAGGTGTTCAAGGGCTGGGTGATCGAACTGGCGCCGGGGGAGTCACGGCAACTGGAGAAGCGGCATTCGATGAAGGCCGTCACCACCCGCCGTTACCACCCGGGCGCGCATGCGCTGGATCTGCGCATCAACGGCCGGGTGGTGGCCGAGGCCGGATTCGAGCTGGCTTTGCCCTGACCTTCAGCGGTCGAGGGCCGGGCCGACACGCTCGGCGCGGCCCTGCGCAATCGCCCACATCGTCCGAAGCGACGATTGAGGCGCGGGCATGGCGCTGCCTACGATCGCGCACCCCCCAGCCAACTGCCCCGCCATGACCGCTGCCCGCACCGAGAACAGCGACCGCTGCATCGTCTTCGTCGATGGGGTGTGGCGGGCCGGCGGTGTGGTCAACCCGGTGGACCTGCGCGCGCCGTTCTGGGCGGGCCGCAGCTGCAACGTCAACTGAACATCGGATCGACATGAGCCCACCGAGACTGCCCGACCGCCTGACCCGCCGGCTGCGCCTGCCGCTGATCGCCGCACCGATGCTCAACGTCTCGGGCGTCGACCTGGTGGTGGCTGCCTGCCGCAACGGCGTGATCGGTGCATTTCCCACCATCAACGCGCGCAGCACCGCGCAGCTGGACCAATGGCTCGCCGAGATCGAATCGCGGCTGTTCGCCGCGCCCGAGGAGGCCGCGCCGTTCTGCCCCAACCTGATCATGCGATCACCTCGGCTGGCCGACGACCTGGCCTGCCTGGTGCGCCACCGGGTGGAGCTGGTGATCACCAGCGTGGGCTCGCCGGCAGCGGCCGTCGAAGCGTTGCACGGCATCGGCGCGCTGGTGCTGGCCGACGTGGCCACGCTGGAACATGCGCGCAAGGCGATCAAGGCCGGCGCCGACGGCCTGGTGCTGCTGACCGCCGGCGCCGGCGGTCAGACCGGCTGGCTCAACCCGTTTGCGTTCGTGCGCGCGCTGCGCCAGGAGTACGACGGCCCGCTGGTGATGGCCGGTGGCATCGCCGACGGCGTGGCCTTGCGCGCCGCGCAGGTGCTGGGCTGCGACCTGGCCTACATGGGCACGCGCTTCATCGCCACGCGCGAGAGCCTGGCCGAAGACGCCTACCGCCAGATGCTGGTCGAGGCCAGCATCGACGACGTGCTGCTGACCCGCGCCTTCACCGGCCTGGCCACCAGCATGCTGCTGCCCGCCATCCGCCGCGCCGGGCTCGATCCGGCCACGCTGGATGAGACGGTCAGCGTGCCCACCGCGGCGCAGCTGTGGGGCGGCAAGGCCCACGGCAGCGAAGCCGAAGGGCCCAAGCGCTGGCGCGACATCTGGAGCGCCGGCCACAGCGTGTCGGGGGTGCGCGCGGTGCAATCGGTCGACACGCTGGTGGCCGAGGTGGAGCAGGAGTTCCACCACGCAGTCTCTTGACCCACCCCCGAAGCGCCGTTGGCGCTCCCCCTCAAGGGGGCCGAGCCCGGACATCCAAGGTCCGAGGGACCTTGGGTGCCTGGCGAGGAGCCGGGCCTCCGGCCCGGCGCGGCCTGCAAGGCACCCCAGCGGACCGGCGGAGCCGGATCCGCGGCGTCTGCTTGATGGCGCCTGGCTTGCATGAGCGCGGCTGCGCTACCGATCCCATGACGAAAGAGCTGCCATGAACCTCACCCAGACCGGCCCGGGCGTCAGCGCGCTGCTGCAACGCGCGCTGGCGCGTTACCCCGACCGCATCGCCTTCCGCTGGGACGGTGTCGGGGGACCCGGCGAGCTGAGCTACCGCGCCACGGCGGAGGCCATCGGCCGCATCCAGGCGGTGTACGCGGCCGCGGGCCTGCCGCGTGGCACCCGCGTGGCGGTGCTGGCGGCCAACCAGGTGGAGGCCTGGTGCGCCGGCCAGGCCGCGCTGGCCAGCGGCATGGTGACCACCGCGCTGCACCAGCTGGGCAGCCTGGACGACCATCTGTTCCAGCTGCAGGATTTCAGCGCCGAGGTGCTGGTGGCCGACGGCGGCAGCTTCGGCGCTCGCGCGGCCGAGCTGGCGCAGCGCCACCCCGGGCTCAAGCAGGTCTACACGCTGGGCGCGGCCGACGTCGGCACCCACCTGGCGCAGGCCATGGACCGCGTTGGCCACGCCACGATGCAAGACCTGTCCGACGCCCGCGAGCTGGCCGTGATCAACTACACCGGCGGCACCACCGGCCGCAGCAAGGGCGCGATGCGCACCCAGGCCGGTTACGCCGCGATGGTGATCGAGAAGCTGAGCGACTTCGACCTGCCCGACACCCCGCACTACCTGGCCGCCGCGCCGATGACGCATGTGGCCGGCACGGTGGTGCAACCGGTGCTGATGCGCGGCGGCACCATCCGCCTGATGGCCGGCTTCCAGCCCGGGCGGCTGCTCGAGCTGATCGAGCGCGAGCGCATCAACGTCACGCTGCTGGTGCCGACGATGATCTACACGCTGCTCGACCACCCCGCGCTCGACGCCACCGATCTGTCCAGCCTGCACACGCTGATGTACGGCGCCAGCCCGATGTCGCCCACCCGGCTGGTCGAAGGGCTGGCACGCATCGGCCCGGTGTTTGCCCAGCTGTACGGCCAGACCGAGGGCTACCCGATCAGCTTCCTCAAACGCAGCGACCACGATGCCCGGCTGCCCGAGCTGTTCAGCAGCTGCGGCTTGCCCACCGCGGGCAGCCAGGTGGTGCTGCTCGACGAGGACGACCAGCCGGTCAGGCCCGGCGAGGTGGGTGAGCTGTGCGTGCGCAGCCGCCAGGTGCTGGAGGGCTACCTGAACCAGCCCGAGCTGAGCGCCGCCACCTTGAAGAACGGCTGGCTGCACACCGGCGACATGGCGCGTGCCGATGAACGCGGCTACCTCTACATCGTCGACCGCAAGAAGGACATGATCGTCAGCGGCGGCTTCAACGTCTACCCGCGCGACGTCGAAGACGTGATCAGCGGCCACCCCGCGGTGGCGATGGTGGCGGTGATCGGCGTGCCCGACGCCAAGTGGGGCGAGGCGGTGACGGCGATGGTGCAGCTCAAGCCCGGTGCCACGGTCGATGCTGAGCAGCTGGTGGCGATGGTGCGCGACAAGAAGGGCAAGGTGCAGGCGCCCAAGCACATCCAGTTCATCAGCGAGATGCCACGCACCGCCGTGGGCAAGATCGACAAGAAGGTGCTGCGCGCGCCGTTCTGGGCGGGGCAGGCGCGCCAGGTGGGCTGAACACAATACTGGCGGCCCAAGGGCCGCGACTTCGAGGCATCCCCATCGAGACACCGGTTTCACAATCGGCGATCTCGAAGGGGGATCACGATGACACGGGGCGAGCGCGACCCGATGGCGGCAAAGGCCTGGCGCCTGGCGCTGGGCATCGGCGCGGCCTATGCGGTGGCGGGCATCGTCTGGATCCTGCTGTCCGACACGCTGCTGGCGTCGCTGTCGGCCGACCCCGGCTGGCTGACCACCGCCCAGCACTACAAGGGCGTGTTCTACGTGCTGGCCACCGCGGCCGGCCTCAGCGGGCTGGTGCGGGCCGGCTACCAGCGCCTGCTGCACGAGGCCAACCTGGCCCGCAACCGCGAGCTGCAGGCCTTGCAGTGGCAGGAGGCGCGCTTCAGGCAGCTGCACCAGAGCCTGGGCGAGGTGCTGTGGCTGGCCACTGCCGATGGCCGGCAGTTGATCTACCTGAGCCCGGCCTTCGAGGCGCTGTACGGCCGGCCGGCGGCCGACTTCGAACAAGACCTGGACCTGTGGCTGGGCGCCGTGCACCCCGATGACCGGGCGCGGGCCATGGCTTCGAACGCCCAATTGCAGGCCACCGGCCAATCCAGTTGCGACTACCGCATCTGCCGCCCCGATGGCAGCGTGCGCTGGGTGTCCGACCGCAAGCGGTTGATCGTCGACGCCGACGGCCAGGCCTCGATGATCGGCGGCATCGCCGAAGACATCACCACCCGCATCGAGCGCGACGCCGCGCGCGCCACCAACCAGGCCGAGCTGGCGCGCATGGTGGCCGAACGCACCGCGGCGCTGCAGCACATGAATGCCGAGCTCGACGCCTTTGCGCGCACCGCCGCGCACGACATGAAGTCGCCGCTGCAGGCCATCGGCGGCTTCAGCTACCTGCTGCGCCAGCGGCATGCCGCGGCGCTGGGCGCCAACGGCCAGCGCATGGTGGCGCACATCGAGCAGTCCACCCGCCACATGGCCACCCTGGTCAACGACCTGCTGACGCTGTCGCGGGTGTCGGCCCTGACGCTGCACTGGGCCGATGTCGACCTGGCCGCGCTGGGCCGCGAACTGGTGGCCGATCTGCGCCGCCAGGCGCCCGACCGCCAGGTGGTGTTCGACGCCCCCGCCCAGCTGCTGCTGCAGTGCGACGGCGGGCTGGCGCGGTCGCTGCTGGCCAACCTGCTCGGCAACGCCTGGAAGTACACCGGCCGACGGCCCGATGCCCACATCCGGCTGGCGGCGCAGCACCGCGGCAGCGTGCTGGAAGTCTGCATCGAGGACAACGGCGTCGGCTTCGATGCTGGCACCGGCGACACCTTGTTCAAGCCGTTCCAGCGCTTCCACAGCGACAGCGAATTCACCGGCACCGGCATCGGTCTGGTCACCTGCCAGCGCATCGTGCACCGCCACGGTGGCGACATCCACATCGAATCGACGCCCGGTGTCGGCACGGTGGTGCGGTTCACGCTGCAGGCCACCAGCGCGGTTCCAGACACACAGGCGGACACAACGTCCGCCGCGCCCGGCGCGCGCGATCACCGCATGCCCGAAGCCAAGCCCCTGCCCACGGCCGCACTGGTTGACATGGCCTGAGGCCGGCGGCGCGCCGCGCCGCGACCGCGCGCAAGCGCTACGTAAAACCACGAGTGGCTACGCGGCCGCGCTCTGTTTCAATCGCGGCATGCACCGCGCCACCCGGCTTGCACCCGGGCCTGCCAGATCCGAAGGCACGGTGTCCTGCAACCCTTCCCAGGAGACTTTCGTGTCGATCTCGTTCAAGCTCAACAAGCGCAGCCTGCTGTGCACTGCACTGATGGCCGCCACTTTCGCCCTGCCCGGCATGGCGCTGGCGCAGGCACCCATCGTCATCAAGTTCAGCCACGTGGTGGCCGACAAGACGCCCAAGGGCCAAGGGGCGCTGAAGTTCAAGGAACTTGCCGAGCAGAAGCTGCCCGGCAAGGTGCAGGTGCAGGTGTTCCCCAGTTCCCAGCTGTTCGGCGACGCCAAGGAGTTGGAGGCCCTGCTGCTGGGCGACGTGCAGCTGATCGCGCCGTCGCTGTCGAAGTTCGACCGCTACACCAAGAAGATCCAGGTCTTCGACCTGCCCTTCCTGTTCGATGACCTGGCGGCGGTGGACCGCTTCCAGAGCAGTGCCACCGGCCAGGGCCTGCTGAAGGCCATGACCAACCGTGGCCTGCTCGGCCTGGCCTACTGGCACAACGGCATGAAGCAGCTGTCCACCAACAAGGACAAGCTGGCGCGCCCCGACGACGTCAAGGGACTCAAGTTCCGCATCCAGCCCAGCGACGTGCTGGAAGCGCAGTTTCGGGCGCTGAATTCCAATCCGCAGAAGATGGCCTTCGCCGAGGTCTACCAGGCGCTGCAGACCGGCGTGGTCGATGGCCAGGAGAACACCTGGTCGAACATCTACTCGCAGAAGTTCCACGAGGTGCAGAAGACCATCGCCGAAACCAACCACGGCCTGATCGACTACATGGTGGTCACCAACGCCAAGTGGTGGGACGGCCTGCCGGCCGACGTGCGCAAGGGCCTGTCCGAAGCCATGGCTGAAGCCACCGCCTATGCCAACAAGCTGGCCAGCGACATCAACGACGGCGACAAGAAGAAGATCGCCGACGCCGGCAAGGCCAAGATCCAGTCGCTGAGCAAGGACGACACCGCCGCCTGGCGCAAGGCCATGGAGCCGGTGTGGAAGAAGTTCGAGGGCGACATCGGGCGTGACCTGATCGACGCCGCCCTGAAGTCCAACCAGTAAGTACCAACCGAGGGCGGGGCCTGCATGCCGGGCCCCGCAAATGCCCATGCGCTGGATAGAACACCTCGAAGAAGGCCTGATCGCCTTCTTGCTGGCCACCATGACCGCCGTCACCTTCGGGCAGGTGGTGGCGCGCTACGTCTTCAACTACAGCTTTGTGTGGGCCCATGAGCTCACCGGGGTGATGTTCGGCGGGCTCATCTTCTTCGGCATGTCCTACGGCGTGCGCATGGGTGTGCACATCGGCGTGGACGCCTTCGTCAAGTCGCTCAGCCGCGGCGCGGCGCGGGTGGTGGGCATGGTGGCCACCAGCCTGTGTGTCGTGTACGCGGTGATCGTCACCGTCGGCGGCTGGATCTACGTGCGCAAGATGTACGAGGTGGGCATCGAGATGCAGGACTTGCCGATTGCGCAATGGATCCCGCGCATGGTGCTGCCGCTCGGGTTTGCCTTGCTGACGCTGCGCTTCGCGCAGGTGCTGTGGCGCCTGGCCACCGGCCAAGAGGCGCATCTGCTGGGCGACGAGGCCGAGGAAGCGCTCAAGCTCAAGGACAACGGCGCCACCCACGGAGGCACACGCTGATGACCACCACCATCCTCTTTGCGCTGCTGTTCGTGCTGATGCTGCTGGGCGTGCCCGTGGCCGTGGCGCTGGGCCTGTCGTCGCTGCTGACGATCCTGTTCTTTGCCCAGGATTCGCTGGCCTCGCTGTCGCTCAAGCTCTACGAGACCTCCGAGCACTACACGCTGCTGTCGATCCCCTTCTTCATCCTGGGCGGCGCCTTCATGACCACCGGCGGCGTGGCCAAACGCATGATCCGCTTCGCCAACGCCTGCATCGGCCACCTGCGCGGCGGGCTGGCGATGGCCTCGGTGCTGGCCTGCATGCTGTTTGCGGCGGTCTCGGGCTCCAGCCCGGCCACGGTGGTGGCGGTGGGCTCCATCGTCATCGCCGGCATGGTCAAGGCGGGCTACCCGCAGCCCTTTGCCGCCGGCGTGATCTGCAACGCCGGCACGCTGGGCATCCTGATCCCGCCGTCGATCGTGATGGTGGTCTACGGCGCGGCCACCGAAACCTCGGTGGGCAAGCTGTTCATGGCCGGCGTGATCCCGGGCATCGCCCTGGGCCTGATGCTGATGCTGGCGATCTACGTGCGCGCCCGCGTCATCAAGCTGCAGCCGCAGCCGCGCGCGTCGATGACCGAGGTGCTGCGCTCGGGCCGCGACTCGCTGTGGGGCCTGCTGCTGGTCATCATCATCCTGGGCGGCATCTACGGCGGGGTGTTCACCCCCACCGAGGCAGCGGCGGTGGCGGCGGTCTACGCCTTCGTGATCGCGGTGTTCGTCTACGGCGATGTCGGCCTGCGCGAGGTGCCCAAGGTGCTGCTCGACGCCGGCAAGGTGACGGTGATGCTGATGTTCATCGTGGCCAACGCGCTGCTGTTCGCGCATGTGCTCACCACCGAGCGCATCCCGCAGCAGATCGCCGAGACCATCATCGGCTGGGGCATGGCGCCGTGGCAGTTCCTGCTGGTGGTCAACGTGCTGCTGCTGATCGCCGGCATGTTCATGGAGCCCACCGGCATCATTCTGATCCTGGCGCCCATCCTGTTTCCGATCGCCACGCGGCTGGGCATCGATCCGGTGCACCTGGGCATCATCATGGTGGTCAACCTCGAGATCGGCATGGTCACGCCGCCCATCGGCCTGAACCTGTTCGTCACCTCGGGCATCACCGGCATGTCGATCACGCAGGTTGCGCGGGCGGCCTTGCCCTGGACCGCCGTGCTGCTGGTCTTCCTGGGATTGGTCACCTACGTGCCGGCCATCGCGCTCTGGTTGCCCAACCTGCTGTTCTGATCGGCCCGCGGCCGGCGACCGCCGCTCAGCTCAACAAGTCCAGCAGCGTGCGCGCCACCACCTTGGTGGCTCGCCGCAGGTCTTCCAGCACCAGGTGCTCGTCGGCGCGCTTGGCATTGCTCTCCAGCACGGTGCGCGGTCCGGCGCCGTAGATGGCCGCCGGAATGCCATGCGCGCCGAACAGCCGCACGTCGGTGTAGAGCGGCGTGCCCGAGGTGGGGATGGGCTCGCCGAACACCGCCTCGCCATGCCGCTGCAGCGCGTCGACCAGCGGCGCGGTGGCCGGGTTGGCCTTCAGTGCATCGGCCCGCAGCAGCCGCTTGATGTCGACGCTGATGCCGGTGCAGCTGGCCGCCGCCTCGGCGATGACGCGCCGCACATCGGCTTCCACCGTGGCCGGGTCTTCCTCGGGGATCATGCGCCGGTCGAGCCTGAGCACCACCTTGCCCGGTACCACGTTGGTATTGGTGCCGCCTTCGATGCGGCCCACGTTGAGGTACGGGTGGTCGATGCCCGCCACCTGCGAGCTGATCGACTTGTACTTCAGGTTCTGCGCGTACAAGGCGTTCAGGATCACCACCGCGCCCTGCAGCGCGTCGACGCCGGTGTCGGGAATGGCGGCATGCGCCATCTTGCCGTGCACCGTCACTTCCATCTGCAGGCAGCCGTTGTGGGCCGTCACCACCTGGTAGCTGAAGCCGGCGGCCAGCAGCAAGTCGGGCTTGGTGAGCCCATTGTCCAGCAGCCAGCCCGGACCCAGTTCACCGCCGAACTCCTCGTCGTAGGTGAAGATCAGCTCGACCCCGCCCTTGAGCGGCAGGCCCAGCGACTGGCTGACCGACTCCAGCGCGCGCAGCGCAAAGGTGTAGCTGGCGAAGTCGCTCTTGCTCACCGCCGACGCCCGGCCGTAGAGCTTGCCGTCGACCACCTCGCCGCCGTACGGGTCGTGCGTCCAGCCCTCGCCGGGCGGCACCACGTCGCCGTGGGCATTCAGGCCGATGACCCGGCCCGCGCCGTAGTGCCGGCGCACGATCAGGTTGGTGATCGACTGCATGCCGTAGTCCAGCACCTGCCGGGCAGGCACGACGTGCTTTTCAGCCACCAGGCCCATGGCCAGCAGCAGGTCGGCGGTGCGTTCGGCATGCGGCGCGTTGTTGCCCGGCGGCGTGTCGGTGGGCACCTGCACCAGCGCTTGCAAAAAGCGCACTTGCTCGTCGAAGTGAGCGTCGATCCAGGCGTCGAGTTGGGGATAGGGTTTCATGAAGTGCCTGCGGCAAGTTGGTCGAGCAGGTGCATGAAGGCTTGCACGCTCAGCGCGATGTCGTGGTTGGTGCTGGCTTCGAGCGGGTTGTGGCTGATGCCGGCGTTCAGGCCGCGCACGAACAGCATGGCCTGCGGCATCACTTCATGCAGCTTCATCGCGTCGTGGCCGGCACCGCTGGGTAGGCGGAACACGTTGAGCCCCAGTGACTGCACCGCCGCTTCCCAACGCTGCTGCCAGGCGGCGTCGCTGGGCGCGGCGGCGGCGCGCAGCGTCTCTTCCAGGCTGAAGCCCAGGCCGCGGCGCTGGCAGATGGCCGCCAGCGCCGCGCGCACGTCGACGGCGCAGGCGTCGCGCGCGGCGTCGGTGGTGGCGCGGATGTCGAGGCTGAAGCGCACCCGCCCCGGCACCACGTTGATCGAGCCGCCGGGCACCTCCAGTTGGCCCATGGTGCCCACCACGTCGGGCACGCTGGCCGCTCGCGTTTCGAGGTAGAGCGCCAGCTCGGCGACGCCCAGCGCGGCGTCGCGGCGCCGGCCCATCGGCGTGGTGCCGGCGTGGCTGGCCATGCCGGTGATCTCGGCCAGGTAGCGCACGCTGCCGTTGATCGAGGTGACCACGCCCAGCGGCAGGTCCAGCTCGTTGAGCACCGGGCCCTGCTCGATGTGCACCTCGACGAAGCCGAGGTAGTGGCCCGCATCGCGTTGCAGCGCCAAGATGTCGCTCATCTCACCCGTCAGGCCGGCGGCGCGCATCGCCTCACGCATGCTCACGCCATCGGCATCCACCTGGTCCAGCCAGGCCGGGTTGAACTGGCCCACCAGCGCGCCCGAGCCGAGGAAGGTGGCCTTGTAGCGCTGGCCCTCCTCTTCGGCAAAGCCCACCACCTCGATGCCGAAGGGCAGGCGCCGGCCTTGCCTTGCCAGCGCGCGCACGCAGGCCATCGGCACGAAGATGCCGAGCCGGCCGTCGTACTTTCCGCCGTTGCGCACGGTGTCGTAGTGGCTGCCGGTCAGCAGCCGCTTGCCCGTCGGATCGCTGCCGTGGTAGAGGCCCACCACGTTGCCCACCGCGTCCAGGCGCACCTCGTCGAAGCCGGCCTCGGTCATCCACGCCTGCAGCTGCCGGGCGCAGGCCTGGTGCGCCTCGGTGAGGTAGGTCACCGTCAATTGGCCCTGCTCCTTGAAGCCGGGATCGCTGTGCCGTGCCAGCGCTTCGGCCCAGTCCCATACCTGGTTGCCCAGTTCGGGTTGCGCACCGAACTTGTCGGCCAGCCGGATCTCGGCGATGCGGTGGATGTGGCGCAGCGCCTCGTCGCGCTCGAAGTCGACCGGGTGCGCCAGCCGCCGCGCGAAGGTGGCGATGATCTCGGCCTTGCCCAGGCCCAGCCCGCGCGGGCCGCGCACCGCCAGGATGAACGGGAAACCGAAGCGCGCGTTGTAGTCGGCGTTGAGCTGCTGGATGCGGTTGAACTCATCCGGCGTGCAGTCGGTGAGGCCGGCCTTGCCCTGCTCGTTCGTGGATTCGGCGGTCAGCGTCTGGCTCACCATCGCCTTGCCGGCCAGCTCGGGGTGGGCGCGGATCAGCGCCAGTTGCGCATCGACACCCGCCTCGCGAACCCCCTGCACCATCGCCTGCTTCAGCGCGGCCAGCGTGTTGAACGGCCGGGCTGCCGCAGCGCGCTCGGCAATCCAGGGTGAATGCTCGTAGGTGCCCGCCAGCAGGCGGGTGAACTCTTCGGCCGAGGCGGCGTTGAGCTGGTTCAGGGTCAGCAGGGTCAAGGGGTTCACTCCCACACGAAGGCGGTGTTGGCATCGAAGGCATGGGTGGCCTGCCAGTGCCGCGCGATGTCGATGCGCCGCGTGATCCACACCCGCTCATGCGACTGCACATGATCGAGAAAGCGTTGCAGCGCGCGAAAGCGCCCGGGGCGGCCGAGCAGTCGGCAGTGCATGCCGATGCTCATCATGCTGGGGCGCTGATCGCCCTCGGCATAGTGCACGTCGAAGGCGTCACGCAGGTACTCGAAGAACTCGTCGCCGTGGCTGAAGCCCTGCGGCAGCGCGAAGCGCATGTCGTTGCAGTCCAGCGTGTAGGGCACCACCAGATGGGGGCTGAGCGTGCCGTCGGTCTTGCGCACCTGCAGCCAGAACGGCAGGTCGTCGCCGTAGTAGTCGCTGTCGTAGGCCAGGCCGCCGTGGTCGGCCACCAACCGGCGGGTGTTGGGGCTGTCGCGGCCGGTGTACCAGCCCAGCGCTTGCTTGCCGGTCAGCCGCTCGATGAGGGCCATGCCGCGCTGCAGATGCTCACGCTCGACCGCCTCGTCCAGGCCCTGGTAGTGGATCCAGCGCCAGCCGTGGCAGGCGATCTCGTGGCCCAGCTCGACGAAGGCGGCGGTCACCTCGGGGCTGCGCTCCAGCGCCATCGCCACGCCGAACACGGTGAGCGGCAGGCCGCGGCGCTCGAATTCGCGCAGGATGCGCCAGACGCCCACGCGCGCGCCGTACTCGTAGACACCCTCCATGCTGAGATGGCGCGCGGCAAAGGCCGGCGGGTTGAACATCTCGGACAGGAACTGCTCGCTGCCGGCATCGCCGTGCAGCACCGAGTTCTCGCCGCCCTCCTCGTAGTTGAGGACGAACTGCACCGCCACCCGGGCCTGGCCCGGCCAGCGGGCGTGCGGCGGGTGGCGGCCGTGGCCCAGCAGGTCTCTCGGATAGCGCGTGGCGGGTGGATTCATGGCGGCGGCGTGGGGGTGACGAACTCAGGCGCGCGGTTGCAGCGCGGCGGCCAGGTCGGTGGTGCGGGGATCGAGCTGCAGGTAACGCTGCACGCTGGCCAGGTGCTGCTCCATCAGGCGGGCAGCGGCGCGGGCATCACGCCGCTCGATCGCGTCGACGATCTGCACATGCTCGGCCTGCGAGTGGCCGGCCGAATGCGACGACTGGTACATCAGCGCGATCAGCGACGAGCGGCTCAGCAGGTCGGCCAGCAGCCGCGCCAGCACCTCGTTGCCCAGCAAGCGGGCCAGCACCACGTGGAAGTCGGCCAGCAGCCGCGTGCGGCCCGGCACGTCGGTGCGGCCCACCGCCGCCTGCTCGTCGCGCAGATGCGCGCGCAGCTCGGTGATCTGCGCCGCGGTGATGCGGGCGCAGAGCTGGCGCACCATCGCGCCTTCGATCATTGCGCGCACCTCGAACACCTGGCGCGCCTCGTCGACGCTGGGCATGGCGACATGGGCACCGCGCGCGGGCGCCAGCGTGACCAGCCGGTCGCGGCTGAGCTGGTTGAGCGCCTGGCGCACGATGGTGCGCGAGACACCGAACAGGTCGGCGATCTTCTGCTCGGCCAGCTTGGTGCCGGGCATCAGCCGGCGCTCGACGATGGCCGCGGTGATCGACTCGACGATGCGCTCGGTGGCACCGGCCATCGCCACGTCGCCACCACTGCCATCACCAGCCGCCGCCGGCAAGGCACGGCGCGCCCGGGCCGGCGCGGCGGCGGCCGGTGCGGGCGGGGATCGGCGGCGGGGTGAGGCGGCGGTGGACAAGATCGAAGGCAGCAAGCGGACCGAATCAGAGGGCTGCCGCGGTTGACGCGGCAACCAAAGTGTATACACTTTTAAGCACCACGCAAGCCTCGACCCACGCGCTTGCCCTTCAACCCGCAGGCCGCGCGCCTGCCCCGCCAGGACGCACGATGGGACACCTCAGCACGCATGTGCTCGACACGATGAACGGCTGCCCGGCCGCCGGCATGCGAGTGACGCTGCAGCGCATCGACGCCGCTGGCACGCACACGATCAAGGCATTGATGCTGAACGCCGACGGCCGCAACCCGGACGGTCCGCTGCTCGATGCCGCCAGCATGGCGGTGGGGCATTACCGCCTGCTGTTCGAAGTGGCGCCCTACTTCCGTGCACGCGGCGTGGTGCTGCCCGAGCCCGCCTTCCTCGACGTGGTGCAACTCGATTTCGGCATCGCCGACGCGGCCGGCCACTACCACGTGCCGCTGCTGGTCAGCCCCTGGAGCTACAGCACCTACCGCGGGAGCTGAGGGGTCAAGTCCCGTCCGGGCATGCCCCTTGCATTCAACCCGGCCATGCACACACCGGGTAAGCACGGATGATTCAACTCGGCGCAGGTGTATACACTTTTTGCACGTCGCCGCGGCGCCCGCTTGTTCCAGTTCACCGGCCCACCGGCCGGCCCCCAAGCGGTTGCGACGTCCACGCCTCACAGAGCCCGCTGTGGTGAGGAGAAGCACCACCCCCATCCTCAGCCGATGCGGGCGGCGCTTCTCCAACCTGTGAGTGCACGATGGACACCTATCTGCTCGACTGGGCCAACCTGCTGCTGCGCTGGGCCCATGTCATCACGGCGATCGCCTGGATCGGCTCGTCGTTCTACTTCGTCTTTCTCGACAGCAGCCTCACCGCGCCCTCTGCTCCCGATCTCAAGACCAAAGGGGTTGACGGCGAGTTGTGGGCCGTGCACGGCGGTGGCTTCTACAACCCGCAGAAGTACCTGGTGGCGCCCAAGAGCCTGCCGGCCAACCTGCACTGGTTCTACTGGGAGGCCTACAGCACCTGGTTGACCGGCTTTGCGCTGTTCACCGTGCTGTACCTGTTCAACGCCGGCAGCTTTCTGGTCGACAAGCGCGTGCACGACTGGTCGCCCGGCATCGCCATCGCCGCGTCGCTGGGTTTCCTGGTGGCCTTCTGGGCGGTTTACGACGCCATCTGCCGCGCCTTCGGCCAGAAGAAGCACGGTGACCTGATCGTCGGCGCCGGCGTGCTGGTGGCCATCGTGCTGGCCTCGTGGGCGGCCAGCCAGCTGTTTGCCGGGCGCGCCGCCTTTCTGCTGGTGGGCGCGATGATCGCCACGGCGATGAGCGCCAACGTGTTCTTCTGGATCATCCCGGGCCAGCGCACCGTGATCGCGCAGATGAAGGCGGGTGAACCGGTCGATCCGGTGCACGGCCAGCGTGCCAAGCAGCGCAGCGTGCACAACACCTACTTCACGCTGCCGGTGCTGGTGGCGATGCTGTCCAACCACTACGGCTGGCTCACGCAGGGCCCGCACAACTGGGCCGTGCTGGTGCTGCTGATGCTGGCCGGCGCGCTGATCCGCCACAGCTTCGTGGCGCGCCACAAGGCCCATGTGCTGGGCCAGCGCGCGCCTTGGGCGCATGCGGTGGTCGGCACCGTGCTGCTGCTCGGCCTGGCGGTGTGGCTGGCGCCAGCGCCCCCGCCCGCACCCTCGGCCGCCGCGCGGGCCGCGGCCACGCGGCCGGTCAGCTTCGGCGAGGTGCGCGCGGTGATCGAGCAGCGCTGCACGCTGTGCCACAACGCCGCGCTGCAGAACAAGAACGTGGCGCTGCACACGCCTGAGCTGATCCGCCAGCAGGCGCAGGCCGTCTACCAGCAGGCGGTGGTGCTCAAGCTGATGCCGATGAACAACGCCACCCAGATCAGCGACGACGAGCGTGCGCTGATCAAGCGCTGGTTCGAGAGCGGCGCCCCCGGGCCCTGAGCTCGACGGCATCCGGCGCATCGGCTGGCGCGCCACCTTCGAGATCCGGCCCGAGTCCCGAAACCAGCATGCGCGCGGTGTCTCAACGCCCGACGCGCAAACCGAGGAGAGCCCTGCCATGACCACTTCCACCGTCGACCCGGTCGACGAACGACTGCCCACCCCCCGCCTGGCCGCGCTGGGCCTGCAGCATGTGCTGGTGATGTATGCCGGCGCCATCGCGGTGCCGCTGATCGTCGGCCGCGCGCTCAAGTTGAGCCCCGAGCAGGTGGCGCTGCTGATCAGCGCCGACCTGTTCTGCTGCGGCCTGGTCACGCTGGTGCAAAGCCTGGGGCTGACGCGCTGGTTCGGCATCAAGCTGCCGGTGATGATGGGCGTGACCTTTGCCGCGGTGGGGCCGATGGTGGCCTTCGCCAATGCGATGCCGGGTGTCGACGGTGCGCGCGCGATCTTCGGCGCCATCATCGGCGCGGGCGTCATCGCTATGTTGATCGCGCCGGTGGTCAGCAAGCTGCTGCGCTTCTTTCCGCCGGTGGTCACCGGCACCATCATCGCCATCATCGGCATCAGCCTGATGCGCGTGGGCGTGGGCTGGGCGATGGGCGGGCCGGCCTTTCTGGCGCAGCGCACCGACGTGCCCAAACTGGTGGAGATGGTCGACAAGGCCAAGGCCACGGCGGCCGCCGCGTCGGCGCCGATCACGCTGGGCCCGATCCCGATGGTGAACAACCCGGCCTACGGCGCACTCGACAACCTGGCCGTGGCCGCCGCGGTGCTGGTGTTCATCCTGCTGCTGGTGAAGTACGGCCGCGGCTTCGTCGCCAACATCTCGGTGCTGCTGGGCATCGTGGCCGGCTGCGCGGTGGCGATGGCGATGGGCAAGATGAACTTCGACAAGGTGGGCAAGGCGCACTGGTTCGACGTGGTCACGCCGTTTGCCTTCGGCATGCCCACCTTCGACATCGTCATGATCCTGACCATGACGCTGGTGATGATCGTCGTGATGATCGAGTCGACCGGCATGTTCCTGGCGCTGTCGGACATCACCGGCAAGAAGATCGGCCAGGCCGAGCTGGCCGCCGGCCTGCGCACCGACGGCCTGGGCACGCTGCTGGGCGGCATCTTCAACACCTTCCCGTACACCAGCTTCAGCCAGAACGTGGGGCTGGTGGGCGTCACCGGGGTGAAGAGCCGCTGGGTCTGCGTGGCCGGCGGCCTGATCATGATCGTGCTGGGCATGATCCCCAAGATGGCGGCGTTCGTCGAAGCCATCCCCACCTTCGTGTTGGGCGGCGCGGGGCTGGTGATGTTCGGCATGGTGGCGGCCACCGGCATCCGCATCCTGTCCTCGGTCGACTACAAGGGCAACCGCAACAACCTCTACATCGTGGCGCTGGCCATCGGTGTCGGCCTGATCCCGCTGGTGGCGCCGCGCTGGACGCAGCAGATGGCGCACGGCCTGCACCCGCTGCTCGAAAGCGGCATCCTGCTGACCGCCGTGGCGGCGGTGCTGCTGAACCTGTTCTTCAACGGCAGCCGCGGTGATGCCGTCGGCGCAGTCGAAGCAGCCAAGGCCGCCGAGGCGCATTGAGCCCATGCCGGCAGTCACCCAATCGACACCCTCTCACCCGCGCTTCCACCACACCAGGACCATTTCATGACTTCATCGGTTTCTCGCACCCTGCTCGCCAGCCTGGTGCTTGCCGCCTGCGGTGCCGCCCAGGCACAAGGCATCACCGTCACCGGCCTGCTCGATCTGAGCATCGGCAGCACCAAGGCCGCCGGCGCGGCCAACGCCACCCAGGGCGTGGACAGCGGCCGCATGACCACCAGCTGGATCGGCCTGAACGGCAGCGAAGACCTGGGCGGCGGCCTGCGTGCGCTGTGGCGCATGGAGCACTTCCTGCAGGCCGACACCGGCTCGGCCGGCCGCTTCAACGGCGATGCCTTCTGGGCCCGGAATGCCTTCGTCGGGCTCAGCAGCCAGGCGCTGGGCACCGTCACGCTGGGCCGCAACACCACGGCGCTGTTCGTCACCACACTGTTGAACAACGCCTTCGGCGACGCGTTCGGCTACTCGCCCAGCATCCGCCATTACTTCACCAGCGGCACGGTCACCGGCGACACCGGCTGGAGCGACTCGATCGCCTACTACAGCCCGAAGTTCGGCGGCCTGTCGTTCGGCGCGGCGGCGGCGCTGAAAGAGCCCAGCAACGGCGGCAACTGGAGCGCCAACGTCGGCTACGCCGCCGGCCCGCTGTCGGCCACGGTGGTGATGCAGGAGGTCAAGAAGGACGGCGCCAGCGCGGTAGCCGACACCCGCACCTGGCAGCTGGCCGGCAACTACGCACTCACCGATGGCCTGAAGCTCTTCGCGCAATACGGCCAGGTCGACAACCTGAGCACCGGCGCCGACTACCGCATCAGCGGCGCCGGCGTGCGCGCAGTGCTGGGCCTGGGCGCGGTGCTGGCGCAGTACGGCCATGTCTCGGCCGACGTGGGCGGCAACCGCAACACCTTCAGCCTGGGCTACGACCACTTCCTGTCCAAGCGCACCGACCTGTACGCGGTGATGATGAGCGACAAGCAGGCCGGCAAATCCAGCGGCAGCGCTTACGCGGTGGGCATGCGCCACCGCTTCTGAGCGTCCATCACGGCCGGGTGCCGGCCGCGTCGGCAAAGTAGCGTGCCACCGCCCGCGCCAGCTGCGGACGCGGCGTGCGCTGCAGCAGGCACAGCAGGCCGAAGGGCACGCTGGCGGCATGGCGGGCCTGCACATCCTGCACGATGCGCAGCCACAGCCCGGCGGCCATCTCGGCATCGGCCAGCGCCCGGTGGGCCCGGCCGGTGGGCGCGATGCCATGCCACTGCGCCAGCGTGCCCAGCTTGTGGTTGGGCACCTCGGGGTAGAGCCGGCGCGACAGCAGCAGCGTGCAGGCAAAAGGCGCCTGCACCACCGCATCGTCACTGCCCGCCAGCGCATGCTCGTGCCGCCAGAATCCGCGGTCGAAGCCGGCGTTGTGCGCCACGACCGCGCAGCCGCGGGTGAACTCGGCCACCCGGCCCATCACCTCGTCGGCCGGCGGCGCGCCCGCCAGCATGCGGTTGCTGATGCCGGTGAGCTGCTCGATGAAGGGCGGCACCCAGGCGCCGCTGCGCATCAGGCTGGCGTAGCGGTCGACGATGCGGCCGTCGCGCAGCAGTACCACGGCGATCTCGGTGGCCCGCGCGCCCTGCGCCGGGCTCATGCCGGTGGTCTCGAAGTCGATCACCGCAACCGTGTCGCCCACAGGGCGGGCTGCCACGCCGATGGCAGGGTGGGACGCAGGGCCGCATGCCCTGCCGACGTTGAAAGGTGCCGAGTTCACGCCTGCATTGTGGGCGAGCCCGCGGCGATAACCCCGCGGCCACGTGGGCTGCTGGACAACACCACTGACGGCGCGGCACAGGGCGTCGCATCATGCGGGCTGACTTCAGCCTGCAGGAGGCGCGCCGATGGCCACGCTCAACGTCAACGGCACCGTGCGCACGCACGATGCCGAACCCGATACCCCGCTGCTGTGGGTGCTGCGCGAGCAGCTCGGCCTCACCGGCACCAAGTACGGCTGCGGCATCGCGCAATGCGGCGCCTGCACCGTGCACATCGACGGCGAACCGGTGCGCTCCTGCGTGCGGCCGGTGTCGTCGGTCGGTGCAGCCGAGAAGATCACCACCATCGAAGGCCTGTCGCCCGATGGCCAGCACCCCCTGCAGAAGGCCTGGGTCAAGCTGGACGTGCCGCAATGCGGCTTCTGCCAGTCGGGCATGCTGATGACCGCCGCCGCGCTGATGCAGCGCAGCCCCCACCCCAGCGCGCAGCAGCTGCGCGAGGCGATGACCAACATCTGCCGCTGCGGCACCTACAACCGCGTGCAGGCGGCCATCCTCATGGCCACGTCAGCGGCCAAGGGCTGAAGGGGCCGACGATGAACCACGCCCTCCTCGATTCGACCGCCCCGCGTTCGGCATCGCGCCGCCGCTTCCTGCTCACCAGCAGCGCCAGCGCCGGCGGGCTGATGCTGGGTTTTCACGTGCCAATGGTCGGTGCGCAGACCGCCTCGGCCGCCGCCACGCCCGAGCTCAACGTGTGGGTGCTGATCCGCCCCGACGAGACGGTGGTGGTGCGCATCGCCCGCAGCGAGATGGGCCAGGGCACGCTCACCGGCCTGGCCCAGCTGGTGGCCGAAGAGCTGCAGTGCGACTGGGCCCGCGTGACCACCGAATACCCCACGCCGGGGCAGAACCTGGCGCGCAACCGCGCCTGGGGCAACTTCTCCACCGGCGGCAGCCGCGGCATCCGCGAATCGCACGACTACGTGCGCAAGGGCGGTGCCGCCGCCCGCATGATGCTGGTGCAGGCCGCCGCCAACGGCTGGGGCGTGAGCCCGGCTGACTGTCAGGCGTTGGCCGGTGTCATCACCCATGCGGCCTCGGGCCGGCGCACCACCTACGGCGCGATGGCGCCGGCCGCCGCCCAGCTGAAGCCGCCCACCGACATCCCGCTGAAGGACCCCAAGAGCTGGACCATCGCCGGCCAGCCGCTGCCCCGCCTGGACACCGTCGACAAGACCACCGGCCGCCAGGTCTACGGCATGGACCTGCAGCTGCCGGGCCTGCTGAACGCGGCCATCCGCGACTGCCCGGTGGTGGGCGGCAAGCGCAAGCGCTTCGACGCCGCGGCGGTGCTGAAGATGACCGGCGTGAAGGCCGTGGTGCCGGTGGGCGACAGCGCGGTGGCGGTGGTGGCCGACACCTGGTGGCGCGCCAAGAAGGCGATCGACGCCTTGCCGATCGAGTGGGACGAGGGCCCGCACGCCGGGCTGGACAGCGCCGCCATCGCCAAGATGCTGGCCGCTGGGCTGGACGCACCCGAGGCCATCGTCGGCCACCAGGCCGGCCAGGCCCGCGAGGCGCTGGCCGGTGCCACGCGCACGCTGGAGGCGGTGTATGCCTATCCCTACCAGAACCATGCCTGCATGGAAGTGATGAACGCCACCGCACGCTGGACCCCCGAGCGCTGCGAGGTCTGGACCCCCACCCAGAACGGCGAGGCCGCGCTGGCCGCCACCGCCGAGGCCTCGGGCCTGCCGGCAGCGAAGTGCGAGGTCTACAAGATCCATCTCGGCGGCGGCTTCGGCCGGCGCGGCGCCACCGACTGGGTGCGCCAGGCCGTCGAGATCGCCAAGGCCGTGCCGGGCACGCCGGTCAAGCTGATCTGGAGCCGCGAAGAAGACATGCAGCATGGCTTCTTCCACCCCACCACCCAGTGCAAGCTGCGCGCCGGGCTGGATGCGCAGGGCAAGCTCACCGCGCTGCACATGCGCATCTCGGGCCAGTCGATCCTGGCCGCGCTGTTTCCGCAGGCCATCCGCGACGGCCGCGATCCGGTGGTCTTCCAGGGTCTGACGCAGGGCGGGGCCGAAGGCGCGCTGGGCTATGCCATCCCCAACCTGCTGATCGACCACGCGATGCGCAACCCGCCGGTGCGCCCGGGCTTCTGGCGCGGCGTCAACCTGAACCAGAACGCGATCTACCTCGAATGCTTTCTCGACGAGATCGCCCACGCCACGCAGCAGGATCCGCTGGCGCTGCGCCGGCAGTTGCTGGCCGGCTCGCCCAAGCACCTGGCGGTGCTGAATGCGGTCGCTCAGCGTGCGGGTTGGGGAACGCCGGCGCAACCGGTCGACGGCCAGCCGGTGCACCGCGGGCTGGCGCAGATCATGGGTTTCGGCAGCTGCGTGGCGGCCTGCGCCGAGGTGTCGGTCAGCCCGGCCGGCGCGCTGACGATCCACCGCATCGTGGCCGCCACCGACTGCGGCCACGCGGTGAACCCGCAGCAGATCGCGGCCCAGGTGGAAGGCTCGTTCGCCTACGGCCTGTCGGCCGCGCTGTTCGGCGAATGCACGCTAGCCAAGGGCCGCATCCAGCAGACCAACTTCGACAACTACCCGGCGCTGCTGATGGCGCAGATGCCCCAGGTCGAGACCATCGTGATGCCCTCGGGCGGCTTCTGGGGCGGTGTGGGCGAGCCCACCATCGCGGTGGCCGCGCCGGCGGTGCTGAACGCGATCTTCGCCGCCACCGGTCAGCGCATCCGCAGCCTGCCGATCAAGAACCAGTTGCTGAAGCAGGCCTGATCCGGGCATGAAGACGCCCTTCATCGACTGGCGCTGGCGCGCCCCCCTGTTGCTGTCGCTGCTGCTGCCCAACGCAGCCCCAGCGCAGGGCGACGCCGCCCGCGGTGCGGCCATCGCCGGCAGCCGCAGTCAGGGCCTGTGCGTGCTGTGCCACGCCCTGCCCGGCCAGCCCGCCGCGCTGCAGGGCGACCTGGGCCCGCCGCTGGCCGGCGTGGGGGCCCGGCTGGACGCCGAGACGCTGCGCCAGCGCCTGCTGGCGCCCGAACGCTTCAACCCCGACACCGTGATGCCCGCCTATGGTCGCACCGACGGCCTGCAGCGCGTGGCCCCCGCGCTGCGCGGCCAGCCGCTGTTGGGTGCGGCGCAGGTCGACGATGTGGTGGCCTGGCTGGTCAGCTTGCGATGAAGCATGGCCCCGATCTGAATCGACCGCGCCGCCAGTTGCTGGGCGCCGCAGGCGGCTTGTGGCTGGCGTTGACGACTCGGCCGGCGGCCGCGGTGTCGGCGCCCGAGACCCTGCAGGCGATGGTGCGTGCCTGGGCCGGTGGTCGCCCGGTCACGCCGGGCCGGGTGCTGCTGGACGTGCCACCGCTGGTGGAGAACGGCAACGCCGTGCCGATCAGCGTGCGTGTGGACAGCCCGTTGACCGCCGCCGAGTTTGTGCAGGAGATCGTGGTCTTCAACGAGAAGAACCCGCAGCGCGACGTGGTGCGCGTCCGCTTCGGGCCGGCCAGCGGCCGTGCGCAGGTCGATACCCGCATCCGTCTGGCCACCTCGCAGCAACTGGTGGCGCTGGCGCGGCTGAGTGATGGCAGCCAATGGTCGGCCCATGTGGACGTGATCGTCACGCTGGCCGCGTGCATCGAGCCCTAGGCATGGCCGATCAGACCCCACCCCAACCCCGCGTGCGCACGCTGATCCACGGCACCGACACGCTCAAGCGCGGCGTGCCTGGCGAGCTGCGCATCACGCTGGGCCACCCGATGGAAAACGGCATGCGCCACGACGGCTACGGCAACGTGGTGCCGCGCAGCATTGCCACGCGCTTCGAGTGCAAGCTCGACGGCGTGCTGGTGCTGGCCGCCGACCTGTACCCGGCGGTGGCCGCCAACCCGTACATCGCACTGTGGGTGCGCGCCGACGGCCCGGGCACGCTCAGCTTCGAGTGGTGGGGCGACTGGGGCTTCCACCACCGCGAGACGCGGGCCATCCAGCCGACATGAGCCGACACATGGGCTGGGCGCTGGCCGCGGCGCTGGGCCTGGCCTT
>Ga0155495_1080_pt1 | contig 30673 bp, 38 predicted proteins | sample RifCSPhighO2_12_FD_107153 | JGI IMG/M metagenome (GOLD analysis project Ga0155495, IMG submission 107153) | Burkholderiales bacterium RIFCSPHIGHO2_12_FULL_69_20
CGCCCTGGTGCTGCAGCATCGCCGCCACCAGGGCCAGCGTGCCGCCGACCACGCAGCCCAGGTACAAGGGCAGGGCGGCCCGCCGGCCCGCCTGCATCGCGCGGCGCTGCCAGCCGCCGCCCAGGCCGAGTGCCGACGCCAGCGTGGCCTGGCCCGCACCGCGCAGCCAGTACGCGGCCATCTGCCGGGCCGGTGCGGGCTCGACGGCCGGATCGATGGCGAGTTGGGTCGACGGGTCGACCTGCATCAGGTTCAGCAGGGCCCGGGCCACGCTGCCTTCGCCCTGGCCGCTGCGCCGGGCCAGCCGCTCGATGTCGTGCAGCGTCTGGTCGCGCGTGGCGGTGTGCTCGGCGGCAAACAGCGGCGAGCCCAGCATCAGCCGCATCAGCGGGCTGCTGCGGGCCACGATGTCGGGCCAGTCGGCATCGTTGATGGCGCGCAGCGAGGTCACTGCATTGCTCACGCTCAGGTTGTCGGCGGTCTGGTCGGCGTTCTGCTGCTGCTGCATCGCCGCCAGCTCGGGCCCCATCGCCTGCAGCCAGGCCTGCACCGAGACCGGAAAGCGCGCCTCGGCATGCGCCCCGGCGGCCACGCTGCGGTATTGCAGCCGCTGCATCACCTGGGCCACGAAGGTGGCGCCCGCACCGCGCTGCACCATCAGCGCATGCACCCGCGCCAGCGCGGGCCCTGTCCAATGGCCGATGTGGTCGCAGCACAGGTTGGCGGCCTCGCGCGCAGCCTTCTGCGTGGCCACGCGCTCGGCCAGGCGGCGCAGGTTCTCGATCAGCACCACGCGCAAGGTGGTGGGCAGGGCCCACAGCTCGCCCAGCTGCAGCTCGCGGCTGTCCTGGTAGGCGCCGAGAAAACGCACCAGCAGGTCCTCGTCGAAAGCGCTGTCGGTGTGCGCCACGAAGGCCCAGGCCACGCCATACACCCGCGGCAACCCGGCCAGCGGTTCGTCCTGCAGCACCGGCAGCAGGCGGAAGTAGCTGCGCGGCAGCCCGTCGTTGATCGCCGCGAGCTGGGTGTCGATGAGGTGGAAGTTGTCCAGCAGCCACTCGGCGGCGGGGCTGATCTGGTAGCCGGTGGCCGCCTGCAGGCTGATGTAGCGCTGGGCCTGGCGCAGCATGCGGATGTTGCTGCGCAGGCGCGGAAAGAAGCCGGCATCGGCGCGCCTGGCACGTGCCGCGGCGTGGGTCAGCCCCAGGCTGCGGCCGTGCTGCGCAAAGCGCTCGGGGCCGAACACCTCCGAGCGCACCGGCGGTTGCAAGGCACCCGCGGCCGGGTTCAGCATGCGGCACAGCGCGCGCGGCGCCTCGGGCAGCAGGCGCTGCAAGCCGCGGGCGGCCACGGCCTAGATCACCAGCAGCGCGGCGCCGATCAGCGCGGTCACCACCGCCAGCGTGGTGACGAAGCGGGCGGCCACCAGGCCATGCACCGCCACCGCGCCGCAGTGCAGGCGGCTGAAGCGGCTGCTGTCGGCGCGGCACCGCGATACATGCTCACCCAGCGCCGTCAGCTCCTGCGGGCCGGTGTCGGTGGTGTCGCCGTAGGAGGTGGTGCTCCAGCGCGGTGCGCCGGCCGGCGCGGCCGTGTCGAAGGCGGGCAGGGTGAGGAAACTGAGCTTGGATGGTGGTGACATGGCGTGCTTTCGGATCTGGCCTTGGTTGTAGGGGATGCACAGCGGCGCGTCTGTGCGGTGACGTACCCAGGTGCGCGCCCGCGCGATGGGGGGGCGCGTCCTGACAGGTTGGCTCGGCCTGCCACCAAACCGGGCGGCTCTGTGCGCTGGCAGACAGTGCGTGACCGGCGGTCCAAACATACTGGTGCGCATCGCCGAAGACGCTTCTTGATGCCCCCTCGATGTCGCCCGCGCAGAACCACCTGATCGAACAGCTGCCCCCGGCCGACCGCCAGCGCCTGCTGGCGGTGTGTCAGCCGGTCGACCTGCGCCTGGGCCAGGTGCTGTGCGAGCGCGGCGACGTGCTGAACCAGGTGTACTTTCCGGTGGACAGCTTCATCTCGCTGGTGATGCAGGTCGACGAGCACCCCAGCCTCGAGGTGGGCATGGTGGGGCGCGAAGGCCTGATGGGCGCGACGCTGATGCTGGGCGTGGACACCGTGCTGCAGCGCGGGCTGGTGCAGGGGCCGGGCGCCGCGTGGCGGGTGGAGGGCGCGGCCTTCCGGCGCGAACTGGCACTGAGCGTGGCGCTGCGGCGCAGCGTCAAGCGCTTCCTGTTCGTGCGCATGGCGCAGATGTCCAGCGCCGCGGCCTGCCTGCGCTTTCACCTGATCGGGCCGCGCCTGGCGCGCTGGTTGCTGATGAGCCAGGACCGCGCGCATGCGCAGCAATTCCATGTCACGCACGAGTTCCTGGCCGGCATGCTGGGTGTGCGCCGCGTGGGCATCACGGCCGCGGCCGGCATGCTGCAGCGCAGGGGCCTGATCACCTACCACCGCGGGCAGCTCACGGTGCTGGACCGCGCCGGGCTGGAGCAGGCAGCGTGCAGCTGCTACGCATCCGACCTGGCAGCGTATCAAGCGCAGTTCGATTGAGCGGGGCCGCGAACCGGCCACAGCGATCGTGTCGATCGCGGCCCTGCGGTTCCCGCGCGCAGGCCCAGGCTCAGACCTTGGTTTTGTCGACCGTGGTGAACCAGCTGTCGCTGGCCTTGCGCTGCCACTCGGCCAGCTGGTTCTCGGCTTCATCCTTGGCCACGCCGTAGCGCTCCTGGATCTTGCCGGCCAGCTGGTCGCGGCGGCCGGCGACCACATCGAGGTCATCGTCGGTCAGCTTGCCCCATTGCTCCTTGGCCTTGCCGGTCACTTGCTTCCAATTGCCTTGAATCTGGTCCCAGTTCATGTCGTTGTCCTTTGATGGTGGATGAAGGTAGGCGACCACCGGGGCCCTGCCCCGACCCGGGTCGCGTCGGTTTCACGGTCGGTCGACCGCAGGCGCTCAGCCCGCGGCCAGCCAATCCTTGAGCTCGTCGGCATGGCCCTGCTCGTCGGCGAGGATGTCTTCCAGCAGGCGCCGGGTGGTCGAATCCTTGTCGCCGATCAGCGCGATGATCTGGCTGTAGGCCTCGATGGCCACACGTTCGGCGATCAGGTTGGCCTTGATCATGGCCTTGAGATCGGTCGATTCGTCGTAGCCGGCATGGCTGCGCTTGCTCAGGCTATCGGGCGAAAAATCAGGCTCGCCGCCGAGCTGCACGATGCGTTTGGCCAGCCGGTCGGCATGGGCCGATTCTTCGTTGGCATGCACCAGAAACTCTTCGGCGATCTTCGGCGACGCCAGGCCTTCAGCGGTGAAGTGGTGGCGCTTGTAGCGCAGCACGCACACCAACTCGGTGGCCAGCGAGTCATTGAGCAACTGGATGATGTCGTCGCGCCAGGGGCCGTAGCTCGGTGTCACCGCGCCCTGGTCCAGGCTGCGCCGCGCAGCCTCGAGGCCCGCGGTGTTGAGCTGCATGCGGCCGTTATCGGCCAGCGTGAGCGGCGTGACGTTGCTGGGATCTTTGGGATGGGACATGGGCACTCCTGGATGGACGGCGGCGGTGGCGCTGCATGGGCGTACCGCCAACCTGATGCCTCACTGTAGGAAGGCGCGGCCGTGGCGGCCATCAGCGCCGACCACCCCGGCCTGTAGGACAGCACCGCGCGACGCTCAGCCCTTGCGGCCGCCGAACACCAACAGCGCTCCGCCGATGGCGATGGCACCGATGCCCGCCCACAGCGGTACGTTGACGTTCTTCTGCTCCTTGACCGTCAACTCGATGGGCCCGAGCTTGGCGCCCACGGTCTCCTGGGTGTAGCTGAAGCCGCCATAGACCAGGGCCAGAACGCCACCGACGATCAGCACGATCGCCGCGAGCCTGCCGGCGTTCACGGCCGCACCGCAACTTCGTTGCGCACCGACTTCACGCCGTTGACGCCGCGGGCGATGGTCTCGGCGGTGGTGCGCTCGGTGTTGTTCTTGGCGAAGCCCGACAGGATGACGACGCCGTTGAGCGTCTCGACCTTGATGCTGGCGGCGTCGACGCTGGTGTTCTCGACCATGCGGCCCTTGATCTGGGTGGTGATGGTGGCGTCGTCGATGTAGGCGCCAACCGTCTCCTGGCCACGGGTCACGGCGCAGCCGGCGGTGCCCAGCATGACCAAGGCAGTGATGGAGACGGCGAAGGCGTTGCGAAAGTTCATGGTGGTTCTCCGTTGGGGTTGGCTATCGTGCTGTTCCAGGCATCGGCTCGTAACAGCATGGTCGCCCAGCCTGGCGCTTGACGATGCCTGATGCTGGGCGGCGGCGTGGGCGGCGTCTGTACGGCAGCGCACACAGGCCGGCGCTGTAGGAGCGCACCGACAGCAACAGCCGGCCTCTGCCGATACCTGGTTTGACCGTGCGGTCAGATCATGAGGCATGGACCCAAGACACAACCAATTGCTGGCCGCGCTGCCCGATGACGAATGGGCGCGCTGGCTGCCGCTGCTGGAACCCGTCACGCTGCGCTACGGCCAGGTGCTGTTCGAGTCGGGCGACACGCCCTCGTCGGTGATGTTTCCGACCACCGCCGTGGTGTCGCTGTCGTACATGACACGCGACGGCGGCTCGGCCGAGTTCGCCGTGGTCGGCAACGAGGGGCTGGTGGGCATCTCGCTGTTCCTGGGCGGCAACGCCACGCCCAGCCGGGCGCTGGTGCAGAGTGCGGGCCTGGGCTACCGGCTGGTGGCGTCGGGCTTCAAGGCGCTGGTCGAGCACGGCGGCACGGCCTTGCAGTTGCTGCTGCGCTATACCCAGTCGCTGATCGTGCAGACCGCGCAGACCGCCGCCTGCAACCGCCACCATTCGATCGACCAGCAGTTCTGCCGGCGCCTGCTGATGGGGCTGGACCGCGCACAGAGCGACGAGCTGGCAATGACCCACGAGGCCATCGCCAACCTGCTGGGCGTGCGCCGCGAAGGCGTGACCGCCGCGGCCAAGAAGCTGCAGCTTGCCGGCGTGATCCGCTACCACCGCGGCCACATCGAGGTGCTGGACCGGCCGCGCCTGGAGCTGCAGGCCTGCGAGTGTTACGCCGTCGGCAAGCGCGAGCACCAGCGCCTGCTGCCCACGCAGCCCCGCGCGCAGGGGCCCGTGTCGCTGCAGCAGGCCCTGCGCCTGGCGGTGCCGGTGCGGGCGGCGGCTGGCTTGCCGATGGCCATGGCCGCCTAACCTGAATCATGCGCGCACCCCGCTGAACTTGGTCCGCCAACGCACAGACGGCCCGCGCGCGCACCACTACCGTGATCGCATGGACCTGCTGCCACCGGCAGCGAGGCCCACCCCCCACCGAGGAAACTTCACCATGAAACGCACCCTCCTGTTTGCCGCCCTGATCACCACGCTGAGCCTGGCGGCTTGCGACAAACCCACCGTCGTCAACGTGCCGGTGCCCGGCCCGGCCGGCCCGCAAGGCGCCACCGGCAATACCGGCAGCACCGGCAGCACAGGTGATGTGGGCAGCACCGGCAGCCAGGGCGCCACCGGCAATACCGGCGCCACCGGCAGCGCAGGCGAGGGCACCACGGTGATCGTCGTCCCGCCCGCCGCCTCGGCGCCGACGAACTGAGCCCACCCGCACCCATCCCCGTTTAGGAGAACCTCATGTCACTGGGCACCATTCTGTTGATCGTCCTGGTTCTGATGCTGGTCGGCGTCTTTCCCAGCTGGGGCCACAGCCGCAACTGGGGCTACGGGCCCAGCGGTGGCATCGGGCTGGTCCTGCTCGTCGTGCTGGTGCTGCTGCTCATGGGTCGGATTTGATCCTGCGCCAGTGCGCCGCCCCGGGGCTGGCGTTGCTGGCCCTGAGCAGTTGCATCGGCTGCAGCAGCCTGCCACGCATCGTGCCCGACCTGGCGCAGCCCGCCGGCCCGGCGGTGCAGCTCGAAGGCGCACGCGGCCCGCTGTCGGTGGCGCGCAGCCGGGCCATCCTCGACGGCCTGGCGGCGCGCAGCCCGGCCACCGGTGTCTTCGAGCGCCACCTCGCGCTCGAAGAGGCCCTGGTCGGCAGCCCGCTGACCACCGGCAACCAGGTGCTGCTGCTGCAGGACGGGCCGGCCACCTACCAGGCCATGTTCGCGGCCATCGCCGCGGCGCGCGACCACATCAACCTTGAGACCTACATCCTCGACGACGACGAGGTGGGCCAGCGCTTTGCACAGGCGCTGATGGCCAAGCAGGCGCAGGGCGTGCAGGTCAACCTGCTGCGCGACAGCGCGGGCACCTTCGGCACGCCGGCCGCCTTCTTCGAGCGGCTGGCCGCCAGCGGCGTGCAGCTGCACGAGTTCAACCCCGTCAACCCGCTGGCGGCGCGCGACGACTGGCGCTGGAACCGGCGCGACCACCGCAAGCTGCTGATCGTCGACGGCCACACCGCCTTCCTGGGTGGCATCAACATCAGCAGCGTGTACTCGGGCGGCTCGTTCCAGCGCGGCTCGAAGGTGCGTGACAACGCCGCCGCCAGCCTGGCCTGGCGCGACACCGACCTGCAACTGCAAGGCCCGGTGGTGGCCGAGTTGCAGAAGCTGTTCATCGACGCCTGGCAGCAGCAGAAGGGCCCGCCGCTGGCCGAGCGCCGCTACTTTCCGCCGCCGCAGGTGGCCGGCCGGCAGGTGGTGCGGGCGATCGGCAGTTCACCCGAAGAGCCCTTCAGCCTGATCTACGCCACGCTGCTGTCGGCCATCGGCAGCGCCGAGACCAGCGTGCACATCACCAATGCCTATTTCGCGCCCGATCCGCAGCTGCTGGCCGCACTGGAGACCGCTGCGCAGCGCGGTGTGGACGTGACGCTGATCCTGCCCAGCCAGACCGATTCGTGGCTGGTGTTCCATGCCGGGCGCCGCCACTACGCGCGGCTGCTGAAGGCCGGTGTGAAGATCTTCGAGCGGCGCGGCGTGATCCTGCATTCGAAGACCGCGCTGGTCGACGGTGTGTGGGCCACGGTGGGCTCGACCAACCTCGACTGGCGCAGCTTCCTGCACAACCACGAGCTCAACGCGGTGGTGCTGGGCGCCGAGTTCGGCCGCCAGGTGCAGGCCATGTTCAACAAGGACCTGGCCGCATCGGACCGCATCGGGCTCACGGCCTGGCAGCAGCGCCCGCTGGACCTGCGCCTCAAGGAGCAGTTTGCGCGGGCCTGGGAGTACTGGCTCTGAGCGGCCAGACCGGCACGCTGTAGGCGCCTACCTACGCGGCAAGGGCCTGCCGGGCGACGCGACGAGGTGGACAGCGCCGCTTCACGCGGGCGCCAGCGTCGGCGAAAGTGAACTCGGGCGGCGCCCGTTGGCCAGCGCCCTGCACGACCCGATCTCGTCCAACCCGATCCACCCCACCCCACCCGAAAGACTGTCATGACCGTTCGTCAATTCACCCTCGTCTGTTCCGTCTCGGCGCTTGCGCTGGTCACGGCCTGCTCGTCCAACCCGCCGCGCAGCGTGCCCTACCAGCCCGCCAATGCGCAGGCCCCGTACCAAGCCCCAAATCAGGCGGTGCAGTACGGCAATGTCAGCGGCATCGACGTCGTGTCGGGCGCCTCGCGCACCTCGGGCGGCGGTGCGGTGCTCGGGGCGGTGCTGGGTGCCGTGGTCGGCCGCCAGATTGGCGGCGGCAGTGGTCGCGATGTGGCCACCGGCCTGGGCGCCATCGGAGGCGCGGTGATCGGCAATACCGTCGAGGCCCGCAGGAAGGGTGAAGCGGATGTCTACCGCATCAGCGTGCAACTGGACAACGGCGGCGTCGTGCAATTCGACTACCAGCGCATCGACGACCTGCGGGTGGGTGATCGTGTCCGGCTGCAGGACGGCCAGTTGCACCGCGTCTGAGCGGCTGCGCCAATGCCCCGGATGGCCCCTGCGATGCAGGGGTGTTCAGCGCCGGGGCGGCGGGTCCTCGCCAGACTTCTGCGCCTGCTGGGCCGCCGACAGCAGCTGCGGCAGCAGGCCGGCGAACAGCGCCGGCGCCACCACCCAGCGCCATGGGCGGCTCCAGGCCAGCAGGCCGCCCAGCGCGGCCGCGCCCAGCACCAGCCGCAGCGGATGGCGCTGGGCGATCGGCTTGAGCACCGCGTCGGCCGTTGTGGCGGCCAAGCTGCCGGCCAGGTGCAGCGGATGCCGCACCCACCAGGCTTGTGCCGCCTGCACCAGCAGGCCCACGACCGGCATGCCCTGCAGCGCGACCAGCCAGGCCGGGCTGGCCGATGGCCTGGGCGGTGCGCGGCTGTCACCGGGCAGGCCGGGGTCGCCCAGCAAGGCCCGGCGCAACTGCGCACGCGATTCGTCCAGGCGGGCTGCCGCCGACGGTGCCGTGGGGTTCAGGGGGGCATTCATCGTGCGGCCACCTCACGCAGCAGGCGCAGATCGGCCTGCACCTGCTCGCGCAGGTTGGCCAAGGCATCCCGCCCGCTGCCGCTGCGGGCGGCCACCGCACACCAGGCGGCCACCACCAGTGGCAGCAGCGGCACGCCGATCAGCACCCACGTGGCCTGCGCCGGCACCGCGGGCAGGCTGGCCCACAGCATCAGCGCCACGCCGGCCAGCGCGGCGGCCACGCCCATGCTGCACAAAGCCAGGGCGTCGAGCAGGGCGCGGCGCTTCCAGGCCGCGCCGATGCGCGGAAACTCTTCCGACGCCAGCGCGGCATAAGCCTCGGCATGCGCGGCCAGCAGCTGCGGGCGGGTCGTGATCAGGTGCAGCAACTGGTGCATCGCGGTCGGCCGTGGGCGGGGTGGATCAGTTGCGGTGGTGCGAGCGGCTCAGCAGGCCGACCAGGGCCATCAGCGCGGCGCCGGTGGCTGCGGCAATCAGCATCGCCTTCAGCGGCTCGTCCTTGATGTAGCCGACGGTGCTGTCGGTGGCCCGGTGCGCGCTGTCACGAATGCCTTGCGAGGTGTCGCGCACGGCGGCCAGGCCACGGTGTGCCAGCGCGGCGGTCTGCTCGCTGGCGCGGTGCAGCATGGGCGCCACCTCGTCGCGGGCATCCTGCACGCTGCCGGACAGGCGGTCCAGCGTGTGGTTGGCCAGGCGCTGGGTGGACTTGATCGCGTCGTCGGCGGCCTGGGCGGCGTGGTCGACATAGCTGTTGGACGGGTCGGAATTGCGGTCGTTGATCATGGTGGTTTCCAGTGCGGTGAGCGATGAGCGAGGGGCGGGGGAGGCAAGGGCGCGGCGCTCAGCCCTTCTTGATGAGGCCGAACAGGAAGCTGGCCACGGCCAGGATCGCGAAGACGATGAACAGGATCTTGGCGATGCCCACGGCGCTGGAGGCAATGCCACCAAAACCGAACAGGGCAGCGATCAGCGCGATGACGAAGAAGACGACGGCGTAGTGCAGCATGGTGAAAACTCCTGGCGGGTGGGACGATGCCTGGAGTTTGCGGGCGCCGCTGCGCCGTGGCGATAGGCCTGCTGGCTGCCACGCTGTCAGCCAAGCGAGTGCGCTCGGGTAGGACGCCGCCGACAAGGCGCCAACCGGCGCCTGGCCGGCCTGCGCGCCCGGTGCGGTTCAGCCCGATGCGGGCAAGTCCACCGCGATCGTCGTGCCCTGTCCCGGTGCCGACGTCACCGACAGGCTGCCGTGCTCCGCCTCGGCCCGGTAGCGCATGCCGAGCAGGCCGTAGGTCGAGGCATGCGGCGCGCCGGTGTCGAAGCCCACGCCGTCGTCGCGCACCGAGGCCTGCACCCGGCCAGCGTCGGCGGCCAGGCTGATCCAGACGTTGTGGGGCTGGGCGTACTTGCTCAAGTTGGTCACGGCCTCCTGCACCAGCCGGTAGACCACCAGCTCGGCCGAGCGTGAGAGCCGGACCGGCGCCAGCGCGCAGTGCACCGGCACGCCCGAGCGCTCGGTGAACTCACGCGCCAGGATCTCGAGCGCGGCGGCCAGCCCCAGGTTGTCCAGGGTCGAGGGCCGCAGGTCCTCGATGATGCGGCGGCCCAGCGCGATGCTGCTGTTGAGCGTGTCGACCAGGTGCGCCAGCCGCTCCAGCGCCTCGGGCGCGGTGCTGCCCAGGCGCGACCTGATGCGCGCTGCATCGAGCTTGGCCGAGGTCAGCAGGGCGCCCAGTTCGTCGTGCAGGTTGCGCGCCAGGCGGTTGCGCTCGTCCTCGCGCGCGCTCAGCAGGTGGTGCGTCAGGTCGGTCAGCTCGGCCGTGCGCAGCCGCACTTCGGATTCCAGGCGCTCGCGCTCGATGCGGGCCACCTCCAGCAGCGCCTGCTGGTGCAGCTCCAGCGTGGTGCCGTGGCGCATGTACAGGTACAAGGCCAGCATCAGCACCACCACCAGCCCGGCCACGCCGATGCGGCTGAGCATCAAGGTGTCGTAGAGGCGGGCGCGGCCCGCGGCCAGGCTGGCCGCCTCGTGGGCGATCAGCGACGTGCTGACCCGGCGTATGCCGTCCATGCTCTCCGTGCCCAGGCCGCTGAGCAGCAGCTCGCGGGCGGCCACCGCCTTGCCGTCGTCGTGCAGCCGCAGCGACTCGGCCATGATCGACAGGCTGGTGGCGGTCAGCCGCTTCAGCTGCGCCAGCGACTGGCCCACCCGCGGGGTGCTGGCGTAGTGCTGGTCGAGCACGACGATCGCTGCATCCACGCTGGCCAGGGCGTGGTGGTAGGGCGCGATGTATTCGGGCCGCATCGACAGCAGATAACCCCGCTGGTTGGTCTCGGCATCCACCACGCCCAGCTCCAGCTGCCGCAGGTTGTTGCGCACCGTGGCCACCTGTTCCAGGTTGTCCAGCGTGCTCACCGCCTGCCAGTAGGAGCCTTCGCTGATGAACAGCATCGTCACCGCAGCCAGCAAGGCCAGCGCAAAAACGACCGGGCTGCGTTGGATGACCTTGCTCAGCTGCATCGGTGGCGCCTCCTTCAAATGGTGGGATCATGCATGCAGGAGCCACCCAGACCATGATCCGCATTGCCATCGTTGACGACCATGCCATGGTGCGTGCCGGGCTGCGGCAATTTTTTGCCGAGCAACCCGATTTCAGCGTCGTCGCCGAGGCGGCCGATGGCCGTGGCGCACTGGACATCGTGCGCACCGCCGAGATCGACGTGATCCTGCTCGACATCGGCATGCCCGACCAGAGCGGCGTCGATGCGCTGGCCGCCATCAAGGCCCGCGCGCCCGACCTGCCGGTGCTGATCCTCAGCGGCTTTGCCGAGGCGCACTACGCCACCACGCTGCTGCGCCAGGGCGCCAGCGGCTTTCTCAACAAGGCCTGCGACCCCGAAGACATCGTCAAGGCCATCCGCACCGTGGTGCGCGGGCGCAAGTACATCACCGCGGCGGTGGCCGAGCAGCTGGCCGACGGGTTGGGCGGGGGCGGCGATCAGCCGGTGCATGCGCTGCTGTCCGAGCGCGAGCTGCAGGTCTTCCTGCGGCTGGCCAGGGGCGAGACCGTGGGCCACATGGCCGACAGCATGTGCCTGAGCATCAAGACCATCAGCACCTACCGCACCCGGGTGATGGAAAAGATGAACCTGGCCACCAACAGCGACCTGACGTATTACGCGCTCAAGCACGGCTTGATCCAGTAGCCCGCCTCAGGGCAACGCGCCCGCCGCGCAGGCGGCCGCATCGCCGCCATCGGCCAGCAACTCGCAGTAGCTGATCAGCGCCTCGATCTCCTGCGATTTGTCGAACACCCGGTCGGCCCCCAGCGACAGGCATTTGCGGCGCATCTCCTGCGTGGCGTAGTTGCTGAGCACCACCCGCTTGCAATCCAGCGCCAGCGCCTGGGCGCCCAGCAGCACGCCCAGGCCCGATCCGCCCTTCAGGAAGATGTCGACGATCACCAGGTCGACGACGTGATCGGGCTCGCCCAGCCACTGCAGCGCGGTGGCTTCGTCCTCGGCGCTGCCGACCACCACCAGCGGCAGCAGTTCCTCGAGCGTGGCGATCAGGCTCTCGCGGAACACCGGGCTGTCTTCGACGAGGTAGGTTCTGATCGGGTGCATGGACAGTGTGGTGGATCGACGGTGTTCCAAGCCCGCATCGGACCCCAGTGAACCCTGCCGCCGGCACGATGACTTGCCGGCCCGGCGCAGGGCGCGTGAAAAGAGCAGGCCAGCCTGCGCGATGGGCGGCCGGTGCGCCATCGGCGCAGTGCGCAAAGCCTTGTCGGACCTGTCCTGCGTGGCCCGTGCCCACCCGGGCCGGCGCCACCCATCGTAGGACATCTACTACGCCGCCCGGCGCTGCTGTCCGATGGCCGCATCGGCGCCGCCATCGCACACTGCGGGCCTGGAACGGGCCACCGCGGTCATGCCGATCGCCGTGGCCCGTTCTTCCCCAACGGAGCCCTTCATGACCCTCTATTCCCGCATCGCCCTGGCCGCGGCTGCGCTGGCCTGTGCCGGCCCGGCCGCCGCCGCCATCACCTTCTACGAGAACGACGGTTACCAGGGCCGGTCGTTCACCACCGAGCAGCCGGTCAACAACCTCGCGCGCAAGGGCTTCAACGACCGCGCCTCGTCGGTGGTGGTGCGGGGCAACCGCGCCGAGCGCTGGGAGGTGTGCGAAGACCGGCGCTTTCGCGGCCAGTGCGTGGTGCTGCGGCCGGGCCAGTACCCGTCGTTGGCGGCCATGGGCCTGAACGACCGCGTCAGCTCGGTGCGCGCCGTGGCCCGCAACGCGCGGGTCGACGACAACCGCTACGCCCCGGCCCCGCCGCCGGTGCAGGCCGGCCAGGTGGTGTTCTACGAGCACGACGGCTTTCAGGGCCGCAGCTTCACCGCCGATGGGGCGGTGCTCAACTTCCGGGACGCCGGCTTCAACGACCGGGCTTCGTCGGCGGTGGTGCGCGGCGCCCGTGCCGAGGTCTGCGACGACGCCGGCTACCGCGGCCGCTGTGTCGTGCTGCAGCCGGGCCAGTACGCGTCGCTCGGCGCCATGGGCTTGAACGACCGCGTGTCGTCGGTGCGCCTGATCGGCGCCCGGGCGCGGGTGGACAACAACCGCTACGCGCCGTCGCCGGTGGCGGTGGTCGACTACGGCCGCCGCACCAACGAGCGCCTCTACCAGGCCGACATCACCTCGGTGCGCGCGGTGGTCGACAACGCCGGCCAACGCTGCTGGGTCGAGCAGGAGCAGGTGGCGCAGGAGCGTGGCAACGCCAACGTGCCCGGTGCACTGCTGGGCGCGGTGATCGGCGGCGTGCTCGGCCACCAGGTGGGTGGTGGCTCGGGCAGGGACGTGGCCACCGGCCTCGGTGCGATCGCCGGTGCGGCCATCGGGGCCAATCAGGGCCGCGGCAGCAACCAGCCCGCCACCACGCAGAACGTGCAGCGCTGCAGCAACGCCACCGGCCCCGCGCGGCCGACCTACTGGGACGTGACCTACACCTTCCGCGGCACCGAGCACCGCGTGCAGATGGCCACCCAGCCCGGCGCGACGGTGCAGGTCAACGCACGCGGCGAGCCACGCGCCTGAACCTGATCGCGGAATGACCGCGGGCAGGCCGATCTTCACGGTTCGGCCTGCCCTTATTGCGTGTCTTGCATGCCGCCCTGGCCGACTACTTGGTCGGCGCCGAAGCCCCGGCCGCCGGCGCGCCCACCTGGCGCGTCACCAGTTCGCGGTAGATGCCACCGTCGGCCGCCTTGCCGGTGGTGGTGCCCTGGCCCTGCATGCGCGCGATGCAATCGGCGCGATCGGCTTCGGGCAGCGGCGCGCAGCGCAGCAGCGCGTTGCGCGCCAGGCGGCCTGCATCGGCATCGACCTGCCCGGCGGGCAGGTTGCGGCCTGCGCCGGCATCGCGGCGGCAGGCCTGCCGGTCGCCCACGTAGCCGGGTGCCGCGCAGGCGGCCCGCTCACGCTGGTAACGCGCCTCGACCTCCGACGTGGCCTTGGCGCCGGCGGCACCGGCGGGCAGGGCCGTCAGTGCCAAGGCCAGCCAAGACAGGGTGAATGCAGCGGTGTGGGCTGCGGCGCGTGCGGCGGACCGGGGCTGTTGGGACAGTTCGGATAGCTGGGGCAGTTGGGGCATGTAGGGCATGTGGGGCTCCTCGCGGGTCAGGTTGAAAGCTACGCTGCGCGACCGGCCCGGTCGGTGCGCTGCCGCACGGTGGCCGTGGTCGCGCCGGGGCAAGATCGTCACCGGCGATGGCCGGCCCGGCCGCCGGCAACCCCACGGCAACGCGGGCCCGGCGTCTGTGCGGTAACACACCCGGCGTGCGCGGGTTCTGCGTTATTCGGCAACGGCGTCACGGTTTGGCCATTTCGCCGGTGGGTGGCAGCAGCGGCGCATCCGGGGCGTAGCATCGGCGCGCAAGCATCGAAGGAGACTTGAACCATGCCTCTGGAAGGCACCTCCGGACCGGCGCTGACGGCGCCGCTTTCGGAGCGGGCGCCGCAGGGGGCCTCGGCGTTGCAGATTGCCGCGGCGCTGGGCTCGATGGCGCTCGAACTCGATGCCGCGCTGGCGCCCATCATCGGCCCGCGTGGGGTGATGGCGCTGTGGCAGCGCAGCCTGCACCTCACCTCGGCCGCCCACCCCTGGCTGTCAGCCGGCCAGCCCGGCGGGCTGTCGCCGCTGGACACTGCGCTGCTCGCCACGGCCGTTGCGCAGCGCGACGACCATGACGCCACGGTGGCCGTCAACGCGCTGCTGCAGGCGTTTCACGAACTTCTGGCCAGCCTGATCGGGCTGTCGCTGACCGAGCGCCTGTTGCGCACGGTCTGGGCACCCTCGCTGGCCCTCCCTTCAAGCGGCCTGCCCGCGCAGGACCCGACGCCATGAGTACCACCAAAGTGACGATTCACCGCCTGGCCACCGGCGTTCCCGGTCTGGACGAGGTGCTGGGCGGCGGCCTGCCCGAGTTCTCGTTCAACCTCATCGCCGGCCAGCCGGGCTGCGGCAAGACCACGCTGGCGCACCAGATCATGTTCGCGCTGGCCAGCGTCGAGCGACCGGCGCTGTACTTCACGGTGCTGGGCGAGCCGCCGCTGAAGATGCTGCGCTACCAGCAGCAGTTTCACTTCTTCGACAACGAGGCGCTCAACCACCGCGTGCGCTTCATCAACCTGTCCGAAGAGGCCATGGCCGGCAACCTCGACCGCGTGCTGCACCGCATCGTCGACGAGGTGGCCACGCATGCGCCCGCGCTGGTCTTCGTCGACTCGTTTCGCTCGGTGGTCTTGGCCAGCGAGGGTGGCGGCAACGGGCACAACCAGTTGCAGCAGTTCGTGCAGCAGCTGGGCATGCTGATGACCACCTGGCAGGCCACCACCTTCCTGATCGGCGAGTACTTCACCGAGACCGACGCCAACCCGGTGTTCACCGTGGCCGACGGCCTGATCTGGCTGCGCCAGAGCGTGCACCGCAACTCGATGGTGCGCAAGATGGAAGTGCTGAAGATGCGCGGCCAGCCCACGCTGGCGGGCCTGCACACCTACCGCATCAGCGACGCGGGCATCCAGGTGTTTGCGCCGGCGGGGCTGGGTGGCCCGGCGTCCGCGTCGGCGTCGGCCGGTGCCAGCGTCAAGGCCTCGCCGGTGCGTGTGTCGTTGGGGGTGCCCGAGCTCGATCAGATGCTGGGCGGCGGTTTGCCGCGGGGCTACTCGGTGCTGGTGGCGGGGCCGTCGGGCTCGGGCAAGAGCATCCTGGCCGCGGCCTTCCTGGCCGAAGGCGCACGCTGCGGCGAGACCGGCGTGATGGCCGCCTTCGAGCAGCGCCCCAACCAAGAACGCAACCGCCTGCTCGCCGGCCTGATCGACAGCGGCAGCGTGTGCCTGCTCGAAAACCGGCCGCTGGACTTGTCGATCGACGAGATCGTGTTCCAGCTGCTGGGCGAGATCCACCGCCTGAAGGCCAGCCGGGTGGTCATCGATTCGCTGTCGGGCTTCGAGCTGGCGCTGGCGCCCACCTTCAGCGACGACTTCCGCGGCTCGCTGCTGCACCTGGTCACCGCGCTGTCGAATGCCGGTGTCACGGTGCTGATGACCTCCGAGCTGGAGGACCGCTACACCGACCTGCGCTTCAGCCCCTACGGCTCGGCCTTTCTCACCGACGCCATCGTGGTGCAGCGCTACGTCGAGGTCGAGAGCCGGCTGCGCCGCGTGATGGCCGTCGTCAAAGTGCGCGCCAGTGCGCACTCCGACGAGCTGCGCGAATACACCATCGACGCCGGTGGCCTCCAGATCGGCAGCCAGTTGCCCGATCAGGAGGGCCTGCTCGGTGGCCGCCCCACGCGCAAGCGCCCGCCCAAACCGCCTGCCGTTGCCGGCGACGCCTGACCACGCCGGGGCCCGAGGGACCGCCGTGAACGACCTGCCCAGCCAGCCCGAATCACCCAGCGACGCCACCGCCGCGGCCGAGCGCACCCTGTCGCGGGTGCAGGGCAAGGTGGAGTCGGCGCGGGCGGTGCTGCTGCGCCTGCTGCAGGAGGTGGTGGTGGCCGAGGCCCGCTTGAGCCACAGCCGGGCCGAGCAGGTGGTGCAGGCCAACGAGCAGCTGGTGGTGGCGGCCCTGCTCAGCCAGGCCGATGCCCTGGCCGCCCGGCGGGCGCTGAACGAGGCGCCACGCACCTCCGACATCGATCCGCTGACGCAGCTGCCCAACCGCCTGCTGCTGCGTGACCGCCTGAACCAGGCCATGGCCACGGCCAAGCGCAAGGGCACGCGGCTGGCGTTGCTGTTTCTCGATCTGAACGACTTCAAGTCGGTCAACGACACGCTGGGCCATGCCGTGGGCGACGCGGTGTTGCAGCAGGTGGCGCAGCGGCTCTCGGGTGCGCTGCGCGAGGCCGACACGGTCAGCCGGCATGGCGGCGATGAATTTCTGCTGCTGCTGACCGAGGTGTCGCAGCGCGCCGACGTGGCCCTGGTTGCCTACCACCTGCAGCAGGCGCTGGCGGCGCCCTGCCACGCCGGTGGCCAGGACCTGCATTTGACTGCCAGCATCGGCATCAGCCTGTACCCCGACGATGGCGACGACGCCACCACGCTGATCGACCATGCCGACGCGGCGATGTACCGCGCCAAGCACCGCGGGCCCGGCGGTTTTGCCTTCCACGGCGAGGCGCCGACCGGCGGCGACGCGCCGGCCGCACCGCCGCGCCCGACGCCGCACGCGCAGGCGCTGACCGAGCAGGCGCAGCGCAACGCCGATCTGCGCGAGGCCAACGAGCGCCTGGTGCTGGCGGCGCTGGATGCCCGCGCCTTGCAGGCGGCGGCCGAGCGTGCGCAGCAGCGCCAGGCCGAGTTGATGGCCGCGGTGGTGGACGAACTGGCCGACCCATCGGCCCCGGTGCGCCTGGCCAGCGCGCTGCTGGGCCGGCCCCGCAGCGACGAGCCGCTGCTGCCGCGGGTGCGCGCCATCATCGAGCAGCAGGTCACGCACATGGCGCGGCTGGTGGCCGCCGCCAACGATCTGTCGCGCGCCGGCCGCGCCGCACCGGGGGGCACCCAGCCGGGCAGCGACGTCGGTGCGGTCATCGCCCAGGAAGTGCATCAATGCCAGCCGGCGATCGCCTTGCGAGACCAGCGCCTGCGGGTCGGCCCGCTGGCGCCGGCCGTGTGGGTGAAGGCCGACCCCGAGCGGCTGTCGCAGATCCTGCGCAACCTGCTCGACAACGCCTCGAAGTACTCGCATGAGCGCGGCACCATCCGTGTCGAGGTGGCCGTGGCCGGCGATCAGGTGCGCATCAGCGTGGCCGACGACGGCATCGGCATCACGCCCGAGGCCATGTCCGGCCTGTTCGAGCCCTTCGTGCAGGACAGCCGCACGATCGGTTTCAACGGCGTGGGCGTGGGCATCGGCCTGCCGGTGGTGCGCTTCCTGGTCAACGAGCTGGGCGGCAGCGTGGCGGCCGACAGTGCGGGTGATGGCCAGGGCAGCCGCTTCGTCGTGACCTTGCCCCGGCTGCCTGACGCAGACGTGCCAGCGCCGGGGGCCTGATCGTGCTGGCCCCCGGCGCCGGTTCAGCCGGGTTCAACCCAGATCAGTCGGCGCTGTAGGGCGTGCCGTAGAACTTGTGCACGCCGCTGGCCCAGGTCTTGTCCGACATGGTCGGCCAGTTGGCCTTGTCGAAGCCCGGCGCATCGTTGAGCGCCACCTTCGGCACGTTCAGCGTGAAGCGGTGGTTCTCGGTGTCCAGCGTCAGCGCAGCCCAGGGCACGGCGAACAGCTTGTCGCCCATGCCCAGCAGGCCGCCGAAGGACAGCACCGCATAGGCGATCTTGCCGCTGGCCATGTCGAGCATGAATTCCTGGATGTCGCCCAGGTCTTCGCCGTCGGCGTTGTAGACGTCGTTGCCGAGCAGGGTGTTGGCGCCCATCAGTTCGGGGCCGGGGCCGTCGTCCTTGTTGGCGTACATGCCGAAGTTGTCGCGGGTGACGTAGTTCGTGGTCATGATGAATCCTCGTGGAGTGGACCGGGCCGGACGGGTTGTGCGGCGCCTGCGGTCGGGATCTGGCCGCTGCATTCCGGTGCGGCGCCAGCGGTCGTCGAGCCGATTTCCGGCAGCTCATATGGCACGTTAGCGATCGTCGGCGCCCGGGTCTGTGCGGCAGCCCACGCCCGGGCCGTGGCCTGTACGATGAACCGACCCCTGCCACCGGCCCTGCGATGACCACCAACCCGCCCGAACCCACCCGCACCGAGACCGACAGCTTCGGCGCCATCGAGGTGCCCGCGGCGGCGCTGTGGGCGGCGCAGACCGAGCGCAGCCGGCGCTTCTTCGCCATCGGCCACCAGCGCATGCCGGCCGAGATCATCCACGCGCTGGCCCAGATCAAGCGGGCCGCCGCCGAGGTGAACCAGGGCCTGGGCCTGCTGGACGCTGCGCGGGCCGATGCCATTGCGGCGGCAGCCGCGCGCGTGGCGGCGGGTGAGTTCGACGACCAGTTTCCGCTGTCGGTGTGGCAGACCGGCTCGGGCACGCAGAGCAACATGAACGTCAACGAGGTGGTCGCTCATCTGGCCTGTCAGGCGCTGGGCGATGCACCGGTGGGCACGGTGGTGGGCGCGGTGGTGGTCGAGCGGACTGTGCATCCCAACGACCATGTCAACCTGGGGCAGTCGTCGAACGATGTCTTCCCCACCGCCATGCACCTGGCGGCGGTGGTGATGGCGCAGCCGCTGCTGGCCTCGCTGGGCCGCCTGCGTGCGGCGCTGCAGCGCAAGGCGGTCGAGTTTGCGGACGTGCTGAAGATCGGCCGCACCCACCTGCAGGACGCCACGCCGGTGACGTTGGGGCAGGAGTTCGGTGGTTACGACGCGCAGCTGGCGCTGGCCGAGGCGGCGCTGCGCCAGGCCCTGCCGGCGGTGCACGCGCTGGCCATCGGCGGCACCGCGGTGGGCACCGGGCTGAACACCCACCCCGCGTTCGGCGCCCGGGTGGCGGCGCTGCTGGCGGCGCGGCTGGGTGCGCCCTTCGTGGTGGCGCCCAACCTGTTTGCGGCGATGGCCGGCCACGAGGCGCTGGTGAGCCTGCACGGCGCGCTGCGCACGCTGAGCGTGGCGCTGACCAAGATCGCCAACGACATCCGCCTGATGGGCAGCGGGCCGCGCGCGGGCCTGGGCGAGCTGCGGCTGCCGGCCAACGAGCCCGGCAGCTCGATCATGCCGGGCAAGGTGAACCCGACCCAGATCGAGGCGCTGACCATGGTCTGCGCCCAGGTGATGGGCCACGACGTGGCGATCGGCTTTGCGGCCAGCCAGGGGCACTTCGAGCTCAACGTCTACAAGCCGCTGATCGCCGCCAACCTGCTCGACAGCCTGCTGCTGCTGGGCGATGCGATGGCCAGTTTTGCCAGCCACTGCGTCGACGGCCTGGCGGCCGACACCGTGCGCACCGCCGAGCTGATGAACCGATCGCTGATGCTGGTGACTGCGCTGGCGCCGCACATCGGCTACGACCGGGCGGCGGCCATCGCCAAACAGGCCCATGCCCAAGGCAGCAACCTGCGCGAGGCGGCGATCGCGCTGGGGGCGGTGACGGCCGAGGACTTCGACGCCTGGGTGCAGCCGGCGGCCATGGTCGGCCCGCCGCGCGCGTGACCTGGCGTGGCCTCGTGTGATCTGGCCCGAGGCCGGGCCGGCTAACGACCCACGTCAGGCATCAACGGCGGCGTGGGCGGCGGCACCAGCGGCGGCGTGAGTGGGGGCACCGCCGGCGGCAGCACCGGCGTCAGCGGGGGGTCGCCGATCGGCAGGTTGGGCGGCATGTCAGGCGGCATGTCGGGCGGCGGCGCACCCTCCGCGGTGAAGTCGGATTGCTGCTGCGCCAGGGTGGCGGGCAGCGTCGGGCGGGCGGGTGTGGGGTGGTTCATGGGCCAGTCTGGTGCGGGTGGGCCACCGAGGTCTGTGGGGTGAGCCACAGACCGATGGGCGCCTTCCCGGCCACCATCGCCGCCATGCACCGCCTGCGCCGGCTTGGCCGACCCCCACCCTGGCTGCTGGCAACAACCGCGGCAGCCGCATTGGCCTTGCTGACGCTGGGTGGCCACGCCGTCTGGCACATGGCTCGGGCCGATCTGCCGCGCCTGCTGGCGGCGGCGCGATGACGTTGTGAGGCCGTGACCGACCGGCGCTCAGGGGCTGCTGGCGCGCTTGCCGGTGGCCACCGGCGCCGAGTGGTCGTTGTTCTGCCCGGCCATGGGCATGGCGCTGGATTCCTGGGCCGCCGTCATCCCGGTATTGGACCGGGCCGCCGCAGCGCCTGGCTGCGAGGCGCCGGGCGCCGGGCTCAGCACGCTGTCGGCCGCGGGCACCGAGGTGCCGAGTGCACTGGCGGGTGTCATGCCCATCTCGATCCTGGCCGGTTTCACCGGCGGCGCGGCGCTGTCGGCATCACGTCGGTCGCAGGCAGCGAGCAGCAGCGCGCCCAGGCCGCACAGCAGCAGCAGATGCCGGCTTCGGCGCGGGCGGGCAAGCGTGTGGCGATCAGTGTTCAAGTTGCAGGCCCTCCAGACCGTTGACGGACTGCAGGTCGGCGTTGACCCGGGCCATGGCCTGCCAGGACCAGGCGGCCAGCCCCAGCGCAGGCAGGACCAGCAGGGAGGCGATCAACCAGATGGAGAGGTGCATGGTGCAATCCTTGGCAGGCAGAAGAACCCATCGGACGCGGTCCGCCAGGGTGGCTGGCGGCCAGCCGCGGGGGGCTGTCGATCGGCCCGCGCGTGGATGGCAAGCTGCACAGCCTGGGACCTCAGGGCGTTGCGGTCTGTGCGCTCGCACACCGTGCAGGTGGCGCGTCATGGCCGGGGTTCGGGGTGGCTGGCGCCTGGCTGTGCAGCACCGCGCGGCGGCGGGCCGATGAGCAAGCGGCTGCGCAAGTCGCCCTGGGCCAAGCTGGTCGAGCGCAGCGTGGTGGCCTTCACCCGCAGCGCGGTGAAGTCGGGCTCGCGCAGCCTGGCCAAGGCGCTGAAACCCGCGGTGGCGCGGCGCACGCCACCGCCCGGCGCTTCAGGCTCTACCGCCCGCCCGACATGACCGCCGGCGAGCGCCTGCCGCTGATGGTGATGCGGCACGGCTGCGGCCAGGACGGCAACAGCTTTGCCGCCAGCACGCGCATGAACCGCGTCGCCCAGCGTGAGCGCTTTCTGGTGCTCTACCCCGAGCAGGATCGGCTGAGCAACTCGCAGGGCTGCTGGAACTGGTTCGACACCACCTCGGGCCGCGCCTTCGGCGAGGCCGCGCTGATCCTGAAAGCCGTCGACCAGGTGTGCCTGCTGTACCCGGTGGACCGCACGCGGGGGGTCATCGCCGGCCTGTCGGCCGGCGCCAGTCAGCCCTTCAGCGACGCAAGCGGCCCCGATGCCTCGCGCATGGCCTGGGCCTTTGCGGCGAAGCAGTTGCGGGTTTGAGCGCGGGTGCCGGGTGCCGGCTTCGGGCGGGCTGTCGACGCTGACATCGACATCGACATCGGTTTGTGGACGCACACCGGTCAGCGATGGGTCAACGTTTGGCCGGCGGGGCCTTCGACTGCGCCTCGCGCACCAACTCGGCGCAGGGGCTGTCGGCGCCCGGCCCGGGCTCGAACAGCGGCAGCAGCGCCAGCAGCGGGTTCAGCAGGCCCAGCGCCAGCGCACCGGCGCCGCGCGCAACGATGCGCGCGGTGTCCAGCCGCACCACCGGCCGCGCGAAGGGGCCGGTGAGGTAGACCGGACCGCGCAAGGCCACCAGGCTGCTGACCTTGGTGCGCGGCACGAAGCGCAGGTCGAAGGTCTCCTTCGCCAGATCGATGCGGCCGTTGCCGACCACGGTGTTGACGCTGGTGTCGAGCACCAGCGCGCGCACCTGCATCACGCCGCGTGCCACATCGAAATCGGCCACCGCGCAGCGCAGCGGCACGGTCTTGTCGCCGGTCAGGTTGAGCTGCAGGATCTCCAGCAGGTGCAGGCCGATCTGTTCCATCATCAGCCGGCTGATCTCGCCGTTCTGCGCCACCAGGCTGATCCGGCCGTCGGCCGTGGCCAGCATGCGGCCCACCGACGCGCCCTGGCCGGCCAGCGTGATATCGCCGTTGAGCTGGCCGATGCTGGTCTTGCTCAGGTCGACCGTCGGCAGCAGCTGGCCCAGTTGCACACCGCGCAGCTGCAGCCGGGCGTTGCCGCGCAGCGGCGTGCTGCGGCCGTCCAGCGTGACCTGCGCCTTCAGGCGGCCGCCGGCCAGGCCGAAGTCCAGCGGGTCCAGCGTCATCAGCCGGTCGTCCAGTCGCAGGCGCAGCTGCAGGTTCTCCAGCGGCAGCGCCTTGTCGCGCAACAGCGACTGGGCCTTCAGCGTGACATCGGCATTCACGCTGTCCCAGTGGTCGGTGGCCAGCGGCAGCTCGGGCAGCACCCGTCTGGACGCGCTGCCCGCTGCGGCGGGAACGGCGCCGATCGCGGGCCCGAGGTCGGCCAGGTCCAGCCGGCGCGAGGTGAGGGCGCCGCTGAGCATCGGCCGCGCGCCGGCGGTCTCGACCTGCAGGCTGCCGGCCAGGTCGCTGCGGCCCACCTTGGCGGCGGTGGCGTCGTAGCGCCACAGCGTGCCGCTGCGCACCAGGTGGCCGGTGGTGCGGTAGGCCGGTGTGCGCGGCAGGCCGATGCCGATGATCGGAAACAGCGAGGCCAGGCTGTCGCCCTGCACGGTGATCTGCAGGTCGACGGCGCTGGGTTCGAGCAGGCCGGTGACGCTGCCCTCGGCCTGCACGCGGGTGCGGCCCAGCGTGGCCACCAGCGTCAGCGGGTAGGGCAGGGTTTGATCGCGCAGCGCCAGCACCGTGCCACCGCGGCCTTCGGCACTGAGCGGCAGCCCCTCGTACTGGCCGGTGGCCTTGAACAGCGTGGCCGCATCGACGGTGGACAGCGTGGCCCGCACGGCGGTCTTGCGCGCGGGGTCGGCGTAACTCAGCTCGCCCTGGTCGAGCTGCACGCGCTCGATGTGCAGGCGCGCCGATTCGTCGGTCTGCAGGCGGTCCAGCAGCCAGGTCTTGCGCCCGCCGCTGGCCTGCTCCAGGAACATCCGCGGGCGCGTCAGCCGCAGCTCGGTGAAGGCCAGCCGGCCGCGCAGCAACGTGGGCAGGTCGACGCCCAGGTCTACCGCATCGGCGCTCAGCATCTGCGGGGCGCTGGCCCACGGCGGGTTGGCAAACTGCACCGCCTGGGCCTGCAGGCGCGGCGCGGGCCAGGCCCAATGCATTTTCAGATCACCACCGATCAGCAGCGCGCGGCCGGTCTTCTCCAGCGCCAGATCCTGCAGCGGGCCACGCGCCCAGTTCCAGCCGACAAGGGCCAGCACCAGCAACGCCAGCACCACCGCAGCCAGCAGCGACAGGGCGGTGGCGGCCAGCCATTTCAGGGGGCGGTCAGGCATGGGCAGATCAGGTTCCTTCGGCGGGCAATGCCCCGCTGGCCATCAGCGGCTTATAACGCGGCGGCCGGCGCGGGTCTGTGCGGCGGCCCACGCGGGCGGGTGACGGGTGCGCCAGCAGACAGACAGGGCGGCTGCATCGCGGCACACTGCATGGTCATGAGCTTGCCCGCACGCCCCGCACGCCCCGCCGGCACCCCCGCTCCCGCCACGCTGACCCGCGTGCAACCGGGTGAGTGGGTGCTGGGTGGCGCCTGGACGCTGCGCGGTCTGGGCGCACTGCCCCCGCTGGCCGCCCCGCCCGCGGCCGAGCCGGCGCCCACCCTGCTGGACGGCGCGCAGATCGTGGCGATGGACAGCGCCGGCGCCTGGGTGCTGCAGCGCTGGCTGCACGCGCAGCAGGCCACGCCCCGGCTGCGGGGCTGGCCGGCGCAGGCCAGCGGCCTGATGGCGCAGGTGCAGGCCGGCGTGGCCGGGGCGCTGCCACAGCCGCCGCGGCGCAGCGGGCTGCAGCAAGTGGGGCGGCAGACGCTGGCGGCGCTGCAGCAGGCGATTCACTTCCTGGCCTTTGTCGGCCGGGTGGCGCTGGGCGCGCTGAACCTGCTGCGCCACCCCCGGCGCATGCGCTGGCGTGCGGTGCTGCACGAAATCGAAATCGGCGGCTTCGACGCGCTGCCGATCATCGGCGTCACCGCCTTCCTGCTTGGTGTGGTGGTGGCCTACCAGGGCGCCGACCAGCTGCGGCACTACGGCGCCAACGTCTTCGTCGTCGAGCTGGTGGGCTACGCGATGCTGCGCGAGTTTGCGCCGCTGATCAGCGCCATCATCATCGCCGGGCGCTCGGGCTCGGCGCACGCGGCGCAGATCGGCACCATGGTCGTCACCGAGGAGATCGACGCCATGCGCACCATCGGCATCGATCCGCTGCAGCGGCTGGTGCTGCCGCGCATCCTGGCACTGGCCGTGGCGCTGCCGCTGCTGACGGTGTTTGCCGACCTGGCCGGCGTGTTCGGCGGCATGGTGATGGCGCGCTCGCAGCTGGGCATCGGCTTCGGCGAGTTTGCCGACCGCTTCGGCCGCGTGATGCAGGGCTCGGCGCTGCTGATCGGCGTGGGCAAGTCGCTGGTGTTTGCGCTGATCATCGTGATGGTGGGCTGCTTCCAGGGCTTTCGCACCCAGGGCAGTGCCGACAGCGTGGGCCGGCAGACGACGCTGAGCGTGGTGCAGGCGATCTTTCTGGTGATCGTGGTCGACGCGCTGTTCTCGATCGCCTTCAACCTGCTCGGGTTGTGAGATGACCGACACCCGCGACGCCGTGATCGAGCTGCAGCAGATCGGCACCCGCTTTGGCAGCCACGTGGTGCACGACGGGCTGGATCTGACCGTGCGGCGTGGCGAGATCCTGGGGCTGGCCGGCGGCAGCGGCTCGGGCAAATCGGTGCTGCTGCGCGAGATGATCGGGCTGCAGCGGCCCAGCTCGGGCACCGTGCGGCTGTTCGGCCAGGACGTGGCCACGCTTGATGCGGCGCAGGCGCTGGCCCTGCGGCGGCGCTGGGGCGTGATGTTCCAGCGCGGCGGCTTGTTCAGCGCGCTCACCGTGCGCGAGAACGTCGGCCTGCCGCTGCGCGAGCACAGCGCGCTCGACGATGGTCTGATCGACCAGATCGCCGAATGGAAGCTGGCGCTCACCGGCCTGCCGCCCGATGCCGGGCTCAAGCACCCCGGCGAGCTGAGCGGCGGCATGCTCAAGCGCGCGGCGCTGGCACGCGCCATCGCGCTCGACCCCGAGCTGCTGTTCCTCGACGAGCCCACCTCGGGGCTGGACCCGGCCAGCTCGGCCGGTGTCGACGAGCTGATCCTGCACACCCACAAGCTGTTCGGGCCCACCATCGTGATCGTCAGCCACGACCTTGACCTGCTGTGGCAGGTGAGCGACCGCGTGGCGGTGCTGGGCGAAGGCCGGGTGCTGGCGCTGGGCACGATGGACGAGCTGTCGCACCATGATCACCCGATCGTCAGCAGCTACTTCACCGACCGGCGCCGCTCGGCCAAGGCCAAGGCCCCGGCACCCGCGCTGGCCTAGCAGGACACCCACCGACATGGACGACAAGGTCAACTACACACTCGTCGGCGCCTTCGTGCTGGTGCTGGGCGCGGTGCTGGTGGCGGCGGTGCTGTGGCTGGCCGCCGGGCTGGGCGGGCGCGAGCCGGTCGACCGCTACCAGGCCTTCATCGAGGAATCGGTGGCGGGGCTGAACCTGGACGCGCCGGTCAAGCTGCTGGGCGTGGACGTGGGCAAGGTCAGCGCGATCCAGATCGACCCGAACAACTCGCAGCAGGTGCGACTTGATTTCCTCATCGTGCGCGGCACGCCGGTCAAGCGCGACAGCGTGGCGGTGCTCAAGACGCAAGGGCTGACGGGCATCGCCTATGTCGAGCTGAGCGGCGGCAGCGCGGCCGCGCCCGCGCTGGTGGCCGTGTCCGACGGCGTGGTGCCGACCATCCCGTTCAAGCCCTCGCTGAGCGCGCGGCTGGAGAACGTGCTGACCAACGTGCTGGCCAACATCGACCGCGTGTCGAACAACCTCAACGCGGTGTTCGATGCCGACAACCGCGCGGCGCTGAAGTCCATGCTGGCCGACACCGCGGTGCTGGCGCGGACGCTGGCCGGCCAGCAGGGTGCGCTGCGCGCAGGCATCACCGACGCCGCGCGCACCGCGCAGCTGGTCGCCCAGGCCGGCGAGCAGCTGGCGCCCACGCTGGAGCGCATTGCCGCCAGCGCGGTGGCCGTCGAGCGCATGGCCACCGCTGCCGGCGCGGCCAGCATGCAGGCCGGCCGTGCGGCCGATGCCGCGGCCAGCGGTGTGCAGCAGCTGGGCGCCGACATCCTGCCCGAGCTGGCACGCCTGATGGCCGAACTGAGCCAGCTGTCGGCGTCGGTGCGGCTGTTGAGCGAGCAGACCGCGGGCAGCCCGAACAGCCTGCTGGTCGGCCGTCCCGCCCCCCGACCGGGCCCCGGAGAAAGCGCCAGACCATGACTGTCCCCATGACCGTCCCCATGCCCAGCCATCACCGCATCAGCACCCGCCCGCAAGCCCTGCTGCGGGCCGGCCTGTGCGGCCTGTGCGGTCTGGCGATGGCGCTGCTCACCGGCTGCGGTGCCTCGCTGCTGCCCAAGCCGCCGGCCGCGCCGGTGCGCTACACGCTCGATGGCGCGGCACCGCGCGTGATCGCCCGCTCGCCTGCGGCCGATGCGCCGGTGCTGGTGGTGGCCATGCCGCGTGCCGCGCCGGGCCACGACAGCGTGCACATGGTCTACCTGCAGCAGCCGCAGGCGCTGGCGTCGTTCGCCTTCAACGAGTGGGTCGACACGCCGGCGCGCATGCTGGCGCCGCTGCTGGTGCGTGCGCTGCAGGACAGTGGCGCCTTTCGGGCCGTGCTGCTGGCGCCGTCGGCGGCCAGCGGCGATTTGCGGCTGGAGACCGAGCTGCTTCGGCTGCAGCAGGATTTCAGCACCCGCCCCAGCCAGCTGCGGCTGACGCTGCGCGCGGTGCTGCTCGACAGCGCGACGCGCCGCGTGATCGCCTGGCGCGAGTTCGATCAGACCGAACCCGCCGCCACCGACGACCCGGCCGGTGGCGCGGCGGCGGCGCATGTCGCCACCCAGCGCTTGCTGGCGGCACTGGCCGCGTTTGGGGCGCAGCAGGTTCGGCGTTGATGGTCACGGTGGGCATGCCGGCCTGGCGCCATGCGGTGCGCAGAATCTGCGATGCACGATGATGCCGCCATGGACTTCAACCCACCCGCCAGCCACGACCTGCCCATCCCCTACCTGCAGCGCATCCGCGACTACTACCAGGCGCTGGGCTATGGCGCGCCGTACCAGTGGGCGCACTTCACGCAGGTGCCGTTTCACCCGCTGGCCCGGCCGCTGGCGCGCAGCCGCATCGCGCTGATCACCACCGCGGCGCCGTTCCAGCCGGGGCAGGGCGACCAGGGCCCCGGCGCGGCCTACAACGCCGGCGCCAAGTTCTACACGGTGTACTCGGGCGACACCGCGCAAGACCATGACCTGCGCATCTCGCATGTGGCGATCGACCGCCAGCACACCACCGCGGCCGACCCGGGCAGCTACTTTCCGTTGCCCGAGTTGCGGCGCCTGGCGGCGGCGGGGCGTGTCGGCGCGCTGGCGCTGCGCTTCCACGGCGCGCCGACCAACCGCAGCCAGCGGGTGACGATGGAAGTCGACGGCCCCGAGATCCTGGCGCGCTGCCAGGCCGATGGCGCTGATGCGGCGATCCTGGTCGCCAACTGCCCCGTCTGCCACCAGACGCTGAGCCTGGTCGCCCGCCTGCTCGAAGCCAATGGCATCAGCACCGTGCTGATGGGCTGCGCCAAGGACATCGTCGAGCGGGTGGGCGTGCCGCGGCTGTTGTTCTCCGACTTTCCGCTGGGCAATGCGGCCGGGCGGCCGCACGATCCGGCGTCGCAGGCCCTCACGCTCGACCTGGCGCTGCGCCTGCTTGAATCGGCGCCGGCGGCCCGCACCACGGTGCAGTCGCCGCTGCGCTGGAGCGACAGCGCCGACTGGAAGCTCGACTACAGCAATGTTGATCGCCTCACACCCGACGAGATCAGCCGCCGCCGAGCCGAGTTCGACGCGGGCAAGGTGCAGGCCCAGCAGCTGCGGCAGGTGGCCGGGGTGGCCGGGGTGGCCGGGCCCGCCGACGCGGGGCCGGGCTGACGGGCCGGCGCTGATGGCCAGGGACTGATGGCCAGGGACTGATTGCCTGGGACTGACGGCCCCGCCGCCGTCAGTGCCTCAGCCGCGGCGCAGCGGCACCGCAAACCCGCGCTGCACCGCCACGCGCGCCACTGGATCTTTGGGCAGGAACTGGCCGGTCTTCTCGGCCAGGTACAGCAGGATCGCGCCCGACTCGAACACACTGATCGGCGCGCCCGCCGGGCCGTCGGTGTCGACGAGCGCCGGGATCTTGTTGTTCGGGCTGATGGCCAGGAAGGCCGGGTCGAACTGCTCGCCCTGGGTGATGTCGACGACGTGCACCTCATAAGGCAGGCCCATCTCCTCGAGTGCCACGCTGATCTTGCGGGCGTTGGGGGTGTCGAATGCGTGCAGGTGGAGGGTCATGCGGGGGCCTTGGTCGAGGGGGTGGGCTGGCCTTGGCGCGGAGGTGCTGCGCGGCGTGCCGATCCCCATGCAATCGAAGCGGGTGCAGGGCCCGGCCGCACCTGGCGCCGCAAGGCCTGGGGAAAACCCGCCGATCCAACTGGCATACTCGTCATACCATTACGCCACTAGGCCAATGCAATCGGCAGCGCCTGTCTGCAGCACCACCCGAAGGACTCACATGACGACGATTGCGCTGTTTGGCGCGGGCGGCAAGATGGGCGTGCGCCTGGCCAAGAACCTGGTGGGATCGGCCTACGAGGTGCGCCACGTGGAGCCCGGCGCCGCCGGCCGCCAGCGGCTGAAGGATCAGACCGGCCTCGATTGCGTGGCCGCCGAGGTGGCGCTCAAGGGCGCCGACGTGGTGATCCTGGCGGTGCCCGACACCCTGATCGGCCGGCTGGCCGCCGAGATCGCGCCGCAGCTGCCCGCCGGCACGATGGTGATGACGCTGGACGCCGCTGCGCCCTTTGCCGGCCACCTGCCGGTGCGGCCCGACCTCGTGTACTTCGTGGCGCATCCCTGCCACCCCAGCATCTTCAGCCCCGAGGTGCACGTGGCCGGCGCGCCCGATTACTTCGGCGGCGTCACGGCGCCGCAGTCGGTGGTCAGCGCGCTGATGCAGGGCCCGGATGCGGCCTTCGACCTGGGTGAGGCCATCGCCAAGACCATCTACGCGCCCATCCTGCGCTCGTACCGGGTGACGGTCGAGCAGATGGCGCTGCTGGAGCCGGGCCTGTCGGAGACCGTGGGCGCGACCCTGCTCGACGTGATGCGCGAGGCGATGGACGAGGTGGTGGCGCGCGGCGTGCCGGCCGACTGTGCGCGCGATTTTCTGCTGGGCCACATGACCATTCTGTCGGCGGTGATCTTCAAGCAGATCCCCGGCCAGTTCTCGGACGCCTGCAACAAGGCCATCACCTTCGGCAAGCCGCGCTTGATGCGCGACGACTGGAAGCAGGTGTTCGATCGCGAAGAGATCGCCGAGAGCATCCGCCGGATTACCTGACCCACCCCCTACGCGCTTCGCGCGCCCCCTCAAGGGGGCAACGCCAACGGCCCGGCCGAGCCGGTTCCGTGGCGTTTGCTTGCATCTGCCTACCCCACCCAAGACCACTGGAGACTGCCATGAACCGCCATTCCTTGATCCGCCTGTCCGCAATGGCCACCCTGGCCGCCGCCATGGCGCCCGCCGCCGCCCAGACCGTGCTGAAGATCGGCTACACGCCGCCCAAGGATTCGCACTACGGCGTGGGCGCCACGGTGCTGTGCGACGAGATCGCCAAAGGCACCGCCAACCGCTACACCTGCCAGCATTTCCCCAGCTCGGCGCTGGGCGGCGAGCGCGAGATGATCGAAGCGGTGCAGCTGGGCACGCAGGATCTGGTGAACACCTCCACCGGCCCGCTGGGCAACTTCGTTGCCGAGACCAAGGTCTTCGACATCCCCTTCCTGTTCCGCAGCTACGACCATGCGCGCAAGGTGATGGACGGCGCTATCGGCCAGGAGGTGCTCAAGAAGATGCAGGCCAAGGGCCTGGTCGGCCTGGCCTGGGGCGAAAACGGCTTTCGCCACATGACCAACAACAAGCGCGCCATCCACAGCGCCAGCGACGCCGCCGGCCTGAAGGTGCGCACGATGGAAAACAAGGTGCACA
>Ga0155495_1054_pt1 | contig 30205 bp, 25 predicted proteins | sample RifCSPhighO2_12_FD_107153 | JGI IMG/M metagenome (GOLD analysis project Ga0155495, IMG submission 107153) | Burkholderiales bacterium RIFCSPHIGHO2_12_FULL_69_20
CGCGGGTGCTGGTGTTGTGCGGGCAGCCGCTGCAGAACCAGGGCGCGCGCTCGCCGGTGTCGGACTTCAGCGTCAGCATCGCGCGCTCGCGCTGCGCCAGCACGTCAAGGCGCTGGTTCATGCGCGCCGCGACCTCGCTGCCTTCCGGCGCGAAACCGAGCTTCTTCAGCCGCTTGGCGATCGCCTTGGCGATTATCGCCGGCGTCAGGTCGGCCTTGGCACGCAGCAGCCAGTTCTCGCTCGGATTCGGCATCGACCATTCGCCGCCGGAGATGTCGCCCTCGGGTTCGTCGAACTTGCCCAGCACGTTCGGGCGCACGTCGGGCCGCCAGTTGTAGAGCTCTTCCTTGATCTGGTACTCGATGACCTGGCGCTTCTCCTCGACCACCAGGATCTCCTGCAGGCCCCGGGCGAAGTCGCGGGTGATGGTGGCCTCCAGCGGCCACACCACGTTGACCTTGTGCAGTCGGATGCCCAGCTGCCGGCAGGTGGCGTCGTCCAGCCCCAGGTCGGCCAGCGCCTGGCGGGTGTCGTTGAAGGCCTTGCCGCTGGCGATGATGCCGAAGCGATCGTTCGGCCCTTCGATCACGTTGTGGTTGAGCCGGTTGGCACGCACGTAGGCCATCGCCGCGTACCACTTGTAGTCGAACAGCCGTGCCTCCTGCACCAGCGCCGCATCGGGCCAGCGGATGTGCAGGCCGCCTTCAGGCATGGCGAAGTCGGTGGGCAGGATGATCTTCACGCGGTCGGGCGAGACGTCGATGCTGGCCGACGACTCCACCACCTCCTGGATCGTCTTCATCGAGGACCACACGCCGGCGAAGCGGCTCATCGCGAAGGCGTGCAGGCCGAGATCGAGGATCTCCTGCGCGCTGCTCGGGAAGAACACCGGCAGCCCGCAGGCCTTGAAGATGTGGTCGCTCTGATGCGCGGCGGTGCTGCTCTTGGCCACGTGGTCGTCACCGGCGATGGCGATGACGCCGCCGTGGGGTGCCGTGCCGGCCATGTTGGCGTGCTTGAACACGTCGGCGCAGCGGTCCACCCCCGGGCCCTTGCCGTACCAGATGCCGAACACGCCGTCGAACTTCTTGTTGGCCGCGTCGAATTCGAGTTGCTGCGTGCCCCACACCGCAGTGGCCGCCAGCTCTTCGTTGACGCCGGGCTGGAACATGATGTGCTGCGCGGCCAGGTGCTTCTTGGCGGCCCAAAGCGACTGGTCGTAGCCGCCCAGCGGGCTGCCGCGGTAGCCGCTGATGAAGCCGGCGGTGTTCAGGCCGGCAGCGGCGTCGCGCTGGCGCTGCAGCATCGGCAGGCGCACCAGCGCCTGGATGCCGGACATGAACGCCCGGCCTTCCGGCAGCGTGTACTTGTCGTCCAGGGTGACCAGTTCAAGCGCCTTGCGGATTGACTCAGGCAGGGGGGCATTCATGGCATCGGGCTCCAGGCCAGCGGGGGATGCCAGAGTGTAGGAAAACCGCCCGGCGAAGTCTTTTCTTTGTTTGCCGCCATCGCCATACTCGCGGCAATCAACCCGAGCAAATGATGCCCATCCGAGAAAGAAACGCGCTCAATAAGCCAAAACTGGGGAAAACACCAACCCCCGGTGCCGAGCCCGATGGCGCTGCCCATGGCACCGGGCTGGACCGCTGGGACGTGGCCATCCTCGACGAATTGCAGCGCGATGCGCGGCTCAGCAACGCCGAGCTGGCCACGCGCATCGGCTTGTCGGCCGCGCCCACCTGGCGCCGCGTCAAGTGGCTGGAGGCGCAAGGCATCATCACCGGCTACCGGGCCGAGATCGACCGCCGCCGCATCGGCCTGGGCGCACTGGCCTTCGTGCGGGTGGATGCCGAGCGCAACAACGCCGAGGCCACCCGGGCGCTGGAGGATGCGATCCGCGCGCTGCCCGAGGTGGTGAGCTGCCACTACATCAGCGGCGCCGGCACCTTCGAGCTGCAGGTGCTGACCACCGACCTCGACGCCTACTCACGCTGGGCGATGGACACCTTGTTCAAGCTGCCCAACGTTAAGGACATCCACACCAGTTTCTCACTGGGCGAGGTGAAGGCCGGCGCGGCGCTGCCGCTGGGCCACCTGCGTGCGCCGGTGCGCCGGGCGCCGGATTGACCGCTGCATGAAACGGCCAGCGCCGAATTGACGCCGCTCACGCCAGCCGGCCCGCGGGCGTGCACACTGCAAGCCGCAGCAGCCGCCACGCCATGCCCCACCGCACACCGCCCGCCACCGACGCCGCCACCGCCCTGCAGGGCCATGCGCTGATGGTGGCGCAGTTGCGCCGCCCGGGCGCCTGCGGTGGGCATCCCGATCCGGCGGGGCTGATCGAGACGCACATCTCGTCGCTGCTGCTGGCCGGGCACCGGGTGTTCAAGCTGAAGAAGCCGGTGCGGCTGCCGTTCGTCGACTTCGCCACCGTCGAGCTTCGGCACGAGGCCTGCCAGCAAGAGCTGCGGCTGAACCGCCGCACCGCGCCGCGCTGGTACCTGGATGTGGTGCCGGTGCGCAAGGGCCCGACCGGCGCGCTGATCACCTTGGGCGGCGCGCCCGGTGTGGAGCATCCGGGCGAGGTGATCGACTGGGCGGTGATGATGCGCCGCTTCGACGACCGGCAGTTGTTCAGCCGGCTGGCGGCGGGCGGCCAGTTGAGCACGTCGATGGTGGTCGATCTGGCCGAGGTGGTGGCGCGCTTCCATGCGCAGCAGACGCCGGCGCCGCCCGGCTTCGGCCGTGCCGAGGCCACCCGCCACGTGGCGCGCCAGAACATGACCGAACTGGCGGCGCTGCTGCATACATCCAGTGCCAGCCCGGCACTGCACGAGGCAGGCGCCGCCGCCAGCGTGGTGGCGCTGCAGCGCTGGACCGAGGCCCGCGGCGCCGAGCTGGCGACGCTGATGGACCTGCGCTGCCGAACCGGCCATGTGCGCGAGGTGCACGGTGATCTGCACCTGGGCAACATCGTCTGGGCCGAAGGCGCGCCGGTGCTGTTCGACGCGCTGGAGTTCAACGACACCATGCGCCACATCGACACGATGGGCGATCTGGCCTTCAGCTTCATGGACCTGATCGCCCATGGCCTGCCGCGGCTGGCGTGGTTGTTCATCAGCACGGTGCTCGAGGCCAGCGGCGACCACGCCGCGCTGCCGCTGCTGGCCTGGTGGGCGGTGCACCGCGCCACGGTGCGCGCCAAGGTGGCGCTGCTGGGGGCGGCGGGGCAGGGCGCCGACGCAGGCGCGCTGCGCGCCCAGGCGCAGCGCTACCTCGGCGTGGCCACCCGCCTGGCCGGGCTCGACCGAGCGGCACCCCCCCCACGGCTGGTGCTGACCTTCGGGCTGTCGGGCTCGGGCAAGACCGGGGCCGCGGGCCAGTTGGCCCAGCGGCTGGGCGCGGTCAGGGTGCGCAGCGATATCGAACGCAAACGCCTGTTTGCGCTGCCGCCCACGGCCCGCAGCACACCGGGGCTGTATGCGCCCGACGCCACCCGCCGCACCTACGAGCGGCTGCAGGAAGTGGCCGACCAGGCGCTGGGCGCCGGTGTCAGCATCGTCGTGGATGCCGCCAGCCTGCAGCGGCAGGAGCGCAATGCGCTGCGCGCGGTGGCCGCCCGCCACGGCGCGCCCTTCCACCTGCTGGTGTGCCAGGCGCCGCTGCCGGTGCTGCAGGCCCGCGTGGCCGCACGCCAGGCCGAAGGCCGCGATGCCTCGGACGCCACGCCCGAGGTGCTGGCGCAGCAGCAGCAATGGGCCGAATGGCCGGGCGCCGACGAAGCCGCCGACACCTGGGTGCTCGACACCGACGGCAGTCTGGACGAGGTGGCGCGCCGCATCGAGGCGCTGCCGATCTGACCGCACGGGTCCCCTCGTTCGGGGGTGGCTGTGCAAAAAGTCCGGACCGCCTGACCCCTTTGGCCCGGATCTCCTGCGAAGCGGGATAGGCCGGTCTCATGTCGAGACCGGCTGACGCCCGGCGCGGCCGGGTCCATCGCCACGCCAACAGGAGATTCACCATGTCCCGCCACCCCCTCGTCCCCGTCGCCGCCCTCGTGTTCAGCCTGTCACTGCTGAGCGCCGCCGTCCAGGCGCAGACCATCGAGCGCGCCAAGCTCACCGACAGCGACATGAACTGCGCCCAGCTTTATTCGGAAGTGAAGATGATGGAGATGGTGGCCGCCAGCGTGGCACCGGCACCAGCTGCGGCGCCGGTGCAGCTGGCCACGGCAGCACAGGCCGATGTGGCCGCGGCCGCCGGCGGACAGGTGCTGAGCGCGCTGGCCCAGCAGGCCGGCTCACCCAACGGCCTGGGCGGCCTGGGTGGCCTGATCGGCGGGCTGATGGGCGGCGGTGCAGCGCCGCAGCAGGTGGCGGGGGCGTTGAACGCGCAGCAGCAGGCGATGGCGCTGGCCGCGCAGCTGGCCAGCCAGCAGGCGGGCCAGGGGCAGGCGGCCAACGCCCAGGCCGCAGCGGCCCAGATCGGCGCGCTGCAGGCGCTGGCGCAGAACCATGGCGCAGTCAACGGCAGCGCCGCCGGCGTGGCCAACCTGCTGGGCGGGCTGTTCGGGGCGGCGCAGGCCGCCGCCAATGCCGCGCCGGCCGCTGCCCCGGTGGCCGCCGTGGCAGCGGCCCCGGCGGGCAATGCCGCGCTGGCGCAGCAGGCCGGCGCGCGCAAGGATCACCTGACCGGCCTGTTCCTGGCCAAGGGGTGCAAGCTGTCCGAGGTGCAACGCTGACCCGGCGCGAGGGAACCCGCAGCGCGCGCCGGCGGCCGGCGCGGGCGCGGGGTCAGGGCGGCATCAGGACCGCATCAGGACCGCATCACGGCCGCCCGTCCGCGGCTGGCACCGAGGCGACAGCCACCGGCCCTGCCAGGGCCAGACAAGCCCGGATGGTTTTCCCGAGGGCCGATGCTAGCCTCGTGGCAGTGCCGCTCTCCCCGCCCACCTGACGATGCCTCTGCCAGACCACACCAGTGCGCTGGTCTCCGACAAGGCGCTCGTGCGGCGGCTGCGCGAGGCCGGCTGCGCCACCGCCGGTTGCACGATCTGAGCGCCCGCACCCCCGAGATCGACAGGAGACATTGCTCCATGGCCCGCCAAGACCCGAACGCCCGGACCATCACCGTTGACGCCGGTGCCTCCTTGCCGCTGGCCGATCGCCGCAACCGGGTGATGTGGCTCAACAACGACCGCGTGTTCTACGCCGGCCTGCTGGGCGCGGTGAGCGTGCGCACCATGGGCGGCTGGCTGGTGTACGCCTCGCTGGGCGCGCCGCTGCGCATCGCGCTGGGCGATGCCGCCACCGGCCAGCTCGACCCCGCGGTGCCGTTGTCGACCACCGACCTGGCCGTGGTGCCGCCCTACACGCCGCACCGCGTGGCCTGCGATCAGCGCCTGATCTGCAGCATCACCATCGAGCCCGAGACCATCGACGAGACCGCGCTGCCGGGCTGGATGCGCCACCACGTGGGCCCGGTGCCCACCGATCACCCCGAGGCCGCCGCCATGCTGCAGCGGGTGCGCAGCGCCCACGCCTGGCTGCGCACCCACGGCCGGCAGATCGACCTGCAAACCACCGGCTTCGACGAATGTTTCTTCGGCCAGCGGCTGGTGCCGCGACGCATCGACCCGCGCATCGCCGGCGTGCTCGAGGACATCCGCAACGACCCCTCGCGCAGCACCACCGCGCAGGAGTGCGCCACGGCGGTGGGGCTGTCGTTCTCGCGCTTCCTGCACCTGTTCAAGGCCGAGGTGGGCACGCCGTTTCGCAGCCTGCGCACCTGGAAGCGCGCGCGCAGCCTGCTGCACCATGTCACCCGCGACACCCACCTGGTGCACGTGGCGCTGGACACCGGCTACCCCGATTCCACCCACTTCAGCCACTCGATCCGCCATGTCTACGGGCTGAAGCCGCGCGATCTGTTTGCCGGCTCGCGCCAGCTGACGGTGCTGGGCGACAGCCCGGCCGCCCGCGCCGCCGCGCGGGCCGAAGCCTGGCGGTGACTCCTCCCCCCCGAAGCGCCTACGGCGCTGCGGCGTGATTGATTCATCACAGGTCGGCCTGAATGGCGCCAGGTGGCTGCGCCCGGCTTTGATCTGACGCAGACACTGGCGGGCGCGCTCGCGCCTCAATGGCGAAACGCGGATTCAACCCGGATTGCCAGTTGCGAGCAGCCCGGCCTTTCTGCCCAGGAGCGCACCATGAAACATCCCCACGGCAAGACCGAGATCGGCGCCAGGCCGGCGGCCGGCCCCATCGCCGACGCCCGCGGTGGCCTGCGCCTGGTGGTGGACGGCACGCGGGGTGTCACCAGTCTGGTCGAGGCGCTGCATGGCCAGATCCAGCGTTTTGCGCCGCCGCTGCGCCGACGCGAAGGTCTGCCCAACGACGCCAGCGCCGACGCCGCCGGCGACGGCCTGCCGCCCACCCGCGGCATCACCGGCCTGGTGTACCGCAGCATCCAGGGCGGCACGCGTCTGGTGGGTGATGGGCTCGACGGCCTGCTGGCCCCGTTCGACAGCGCGCTCAGCGGAGCCGCACCCTCGCCGCGCCGCGATGCCATGGTGGCCGCGCTCAACGGCGTGCTGGGCGATCACCTGCTGCGCAGTGGCAACCCGCTGGCCTTGCCGATGCAGTTGCGCCAGGCGGGCCGCCCCCTCGATCCGCAGGCGCTGGGGGCCACGGCGCCCGGCCATGTGCTGCTGCTGGTGCACGGCCTGTGCATGAGCGACCTGGGCTGGCGCCGCAACGGCCACGACCACGGCGAGACGCTGGCCCATGCGCTGGGCGCCGCGCCGGTCTACGCCTTCTACAACAGCGGTCGGCACATCAGCCAGAACGGCCGCGCGCTGGCCGAGGTGCTGGAGCAACTGGTGCAGCAATGGCCGGTGCCGCTGCAGCGGCTGACCATCGTCGGCCACAGCATGGGCGGGCTGGTGGCGCGCAGTGCCATCGCCCAGGCCGGGGCGGCGGGTCACCATTGGCCCGCGCTGCTGCGCCAGTTGGTGTTCCTGGGCACGCCGCACCACGGCGCGCCGCTCGAGCGTGCCGGCAACTGGCTGCACCGGGTGATGGACCTGAGCCCCTACGTGGCGCCGTTCACCCGGCTGTCGCGCCTGCGCAGCGAAGGCATCACCGACCTGCGCCACGGCAACCTGCTCGAGGCCGACTGGCAGCACAACAGCCGCTTCGACCATGCCGACCGCCGCACCCCGGTGCCGCTGCCCGAGGGCGTGGATTGTTACGCCATCGCCGCCACCGTGGGTGGGCCCGACACGCCGGGCTCCCTGCTGGGCGACGGGCTGGTGATGATCGACAGCGCGCTGGGCCGCCACCGCCGAGCGGCCATGCGGTTGCACCTGAGCGACGATCACTGCTGGGTCGGCCACGGCATCCACCACCTCGACCTGCTGAGCGACCCGGTGGTCTACCGCAAGATGCTGGGCTGGCTGCAGACTTGATCCAAACCCCGGCGCTGGCCACCTGATCGGTCGCGAGCGCAGGTGACAGTGGGGCCACCGGTGCCGGCGGCACAATCGCCGCATGTCCGATGCCCCCACCTCCGACGGCCGCCCTGACGAAGCCGCAGCCCCCGACACCCGCCACGCCCTGAGCTACCCCTGCGGCGAGCCGCCCGCGCCCGGCACGGTGCACGAGGTGGCGCCCGGCGTGCTGTGGCTGCGCATGCCGCTGCCGTTCTCGCTGAACCACATCAACCTCTGGGCGCTGGCCGACGAAGACGAGCAGGGCCCGGGCTGGGCCATCGTCGACACCGGCACCAAGACCCCCGAGGTGCTGGCCGCCTGGCGCCAGTTGATCGCCAGCGACGGCCCGTTGGCCGCCACCCCGCAGGGGGCACGCATCACCCGCATCTTCTGCACCCACATGCACCCCGACCACGTGGGCATGGCCGGCTGGCTGGCGCGCAAGTTCCAGTGCCGGCTGTGGATGACGCGGCTCGAATACCTCACCTGCCGCACGCTGGCCGCCGACACCGGCCGCGAGGCGCCCGACGACGCCATCCGCTTCTACCGCCAGACCGGCTGGCCCGAGGAGGCGCTGGACGTCTACCGCGCGCGTTTCGGTGGCTTCAGCAAGTACCTGCATGCGCTGCCCGACAGCTTCCGGCGCATCGTCGACGGCGAGGCGCTGGACATCGGCGGGCGGCGCTGGCAGGTGGTGGTCGGCCGCGGCCATTCACCCGAGCATGCCTGCCTGGTCAGCGACGAGCTGGGCGTGATGGTCTCGGGCGACCAGGTGCTGCCGCGCATCTCGTCGAACGTGAGCGTCTTCCCGACCGAGCCCGACGCCGATCCGCTGGGCGACTGGATGGCCTCGCTGGCGCACCTGCGCGCCACGCTGGGCGACCACCTGCTGGTGCTGCCGGCGCATGGCGAGCCCTTCACCGGCCTGCATGCGCGGCTGGACCGGCTGGCGCATGGCCACGACCGCGGCCTGCAGCGCCTGCGACGCAGCCTGGCCGAAAGCCCGAAGCGGGCGATCGACGTGTTCGGCGCGCTGTTTGCCCGGCCCATCGACGGCAAGGGTGAGCTGCTGGGCATGGCCACTGGTGAGAGCCTGGCCCACATCAACTACCTGGTGGCGCGCGGCGAGGCGGTGTGCGAGACCGGCGCCGACGGCGTGCGGCGCTACCGCGCTGCCAGCGTGGGCTGATCTAGCCGCCGCTCAGCACGCACGACTGCGCCGGTTGCAGCGGGCAGGGGCCCACCCAGCGCAGCCGTCCGCCCGCGGCCACCGCCGGCAGCGGCACGCGCCAAGTGACGGGCCGGGGCTGGCCGGCGGTCAGGCTGTCCAGCGTGCGCCATTGGCTGCTGCCCGCCGCCAGCCAGTCCACCCGGTAGGCACCGTTGCGCCGCAGCGCGCGGCTGCGCACCACCAGCGCACCGTCTTCGATCGCCGCGCTGGGTTCGTTGGCCCAGGGCCGGGCCAGCGGATCACCGACGAACAGGCCCTGGCCGGGCCAGGCCACCGATTTCCAGTAGGCCTCGATCACCGTGGCGCCGCGCAGGTAGTGGTCGATCAGCACCGAGGCGCGCGGAAACTTCTCGACATGATTGCAGGGCTCTTCCACCGTGCCGTAGCTGGCGGTGGCGCCGGCCGCCAGCCAGGCGGTGGCCGGCATCTGGCCGCGGGCCTCGGGCAACAGGCCGCCGAAGGAGGTGAGGTGGTCGGCCACCGCACCGGGCAGGAAGCGGTTGCTGCCCAGCTGCTGCAACTTGGCCAGGCCGGTGAAGTAAAACAGCAGGTCGCTCTGCTGCACCACCTCCTGCGCACTGCCGGCGGTGCTGGCGTCGACGTAGCGCAGGTCCAGCACGGGCTCGGTGCGCCAGGCATCGGGCAGGGCTTGGAAGTCGGTATGGCGCACGCTGCGCGCGGCATCGGCGGTGCGCAGCAGCCAGCCGGTGCCGCTGGGCGCGCTGCCCTCAGCGGCCAGGCCGCGCGCGATCAAGGCCTGCGCCGCTTCCAGCGTGGCCGCGCCCAGCATCATCGACGGTCGGATGCGCAGGTCGCTGTAGGGCCGGGTGGTGTCGGTGTCGAAGTAGGCAGAGGCCTGGGTGCGGTTGCAGCCGCCGCACAGCATCGCGTTGTAGCCGAAGGCCAGCGCACTGGTGATGCCCATGCTGCAGCTGCTGCCCTGCACGCGCGAGGGTTGCGTCCAGGTCACCAGCGTGGCCTGCACCGTGGCCGGCAGCCGGGCGTCGAGCTGGGCCTTGAGGGTGGCGAAGGCGCTGTCGCCGATCACGTCACTGCCGGTGGGCACGGGCAGGCGGATCACCTGCGCGTCGGGGATGCCGCGGACCAGCTGGTAGGCGCGGGCGATGGCCTCGCCCTGCGCATCGCCCTCGGCCACCAGCAGCGCCAGGTCTTGCGCACCCAGGCCGGCGCGCGGCAGCGTGGGCGCCACGGGCAGGGCGGGTGCGGCCGCCGTTGTCACCACGACCGGCACGTCGGCAATGGCAGGCTCGGGTGTGTTGGCTGCCACGAAGGTGCTGGCATCGACGGCCACGGCCAGGGTGTTGCCGGTGTCTGCCGCGCCCACTGGCGTGATGGCCGGGCTGGTGATCGCCAAACTGCCGCCGGTGGTGGCGGCGCTGCTCTCGCTGCCACCCCCGCCACCGCAGCCAGCGGTGATCAGCAGCAGGGCGACCCACCACGTCCTGTTGGGACGGCGACGGGGCGGGGCGATGTGCAGCGGGTTCATGCGGGCGTTGTACCGGATCGATCCCCTCGCAAAGCCTCGAAAAGCCGGGCCGGCGTTGCGTAGCATGTCGACATGAGCCGCCACGCCCCCCGCCCGTCATGTCGGTGACCCAGCACACCGTGGCCATCCAGCAGGTGCGCAACATCCTGCAGGGCCTGCTGCACCAGGGCCACGATGCCCGGCCGCTGCTGCAGCGCGCCGGCATTCCGCCCGCGCTGCTGGACGCGCCGCTGGCCCGGGTGTCGCAGACGCAGTACGCGCTGCTGATCCGTATCCTGCGCCGCACACTGCGCGACGAGCTGTGGGGCCTGTGCAGCCGGCCGTTGCCGGTGGGCAGTTTCGGGCAGTGCGCGGCGATGCTGGTGCGCTGCCGCAACCTGGAGGAGGCGCTGCAGCTGGGCTTTCGCCACTACCACGGGCTGATGCCGGACTTCGTGCCGCGGCTGGTGCAGCACGGCGACGAGGCACGGGTGCAGATCATGCGCCGCGCCGCGCCCAACCCGCGGCTGGATTACGCACAGAAGGCCTTTCTGCTGTTCGCCTTCGGCATGGCCTCGTGGCTGGTGGCGCGGCGCGTGCCGGTGCGTGCCGTCAACTACACCGAGCCGCTGCAGCGCAGCGACAGCTCGCGCGTCTACCAGGCGCCCATCCGCTACGACGAGCCGCACATCGGCCTGCGCTTCGAGGCGCGCTGGCTCGAACTGCCGGTGGTGCAGAACACGCAGAGCCTGCGCGAGTTCCTGGCCGGCGCGCCGGCCAACCTGCTGATCAAGTACCGCGACCAGACCCGCGTCTCCGAGCGCATCCGCCGCCTGCTGCGGCGCCGGCTCGACGGCGAGCTGCCGTCGCTCGAAGCCGTGGGCGAGGCGATGGCGATGACGCCGCAAACCCTGCGCCGCCGGCTGCGCGACGAGGGCCACGGCTTCCAGGCATTGAAGGATGCGCTGCGCCGCGACACCGCCATCGAATACCTGGCCCAGCCCGAGCTGACGCTGCTAGCCATCGCCAACCGGCTGGGCTTCTCGGAGGCCAGCACCTTTCACCGCGCGTTCAAGAAGTGGACCGGCGTCGCGCCCGGCGAGTACCGCCTGACCCGCATTGCCACCGGCGCTGCTGCGGCCTGCGCCGACCTGAACCCACCTGCCTCCGGAACCCCATGAAAAGTGCCCTGTTCGTCGACTTCGACAACGTCTTCACCCAGCTGCGCGCGCTGCAGCCGGCCGCCGCCGAGCGATTTGCGCGCCAGCCCATCGAATGGATCCGCTGGCTGATCGAATCGCTGGAGATCCCCGAGCCGCACGAGAGCGACGCGCGCCGGCGCATCCTGGTGCGGCGCTGCTACCTCAATCCGAACTGGTACCAGACCTTCCGCCACGCCTTCCTGCGCGCGGGTTTCGAGATCGTCGACTGCCCGCCGGTGACCAGCCAGGGCAAGACCAGCACCGACATCCACATGGTGCTCGACATCATCGAGTTGCTGCAGCACGAGACCCGCTACGACGAGTTCATCGTGCTGTCGGCCGATGCCGACTTCACCCCGGTGCTGCGCAAGCTGCGCCGCTACGACCGCCGCACCTCGGTGCTGGCGATCGGCTTCCCGTCGGCGGCCTACCAGGCCTCGGCCGACCTGCTGATCGACGAGCGGCTGTTCATCGAGCAGGCGCTGGGCCTGGCGGGTGAAGCGCCCGAGCCGGCGCCCATGCCTGCGGCGCCCAGCATCGCGCAGACCCCGGCCGCCGACCCGAACGAGCCCCCGGCGCCGCCCAGCCGCCCGGCCACGCCCGAGGAGCTGCTGCAGATCGCCGAGCGCATCGAAGCGGCCGTGGCGCAATCGGCCGTGCCGGTGTCGGCCGGCCAGCTGGCCTCGCGGCTGCGCCAGGCCTTCGGCCCGGTGCTCGAGCAGTGGAACGGGCAGGGCAGCTTCAAGGCCTTCTTCCGATCGCTGGGGCTGGACCGGTTGGTCTGGCTGACCGGCTCGGGCGGGCGCATCGCCGACCCGGCGCGCCATGCGGTGGAGGCCTACGGCCTGCCCGACGCCGATGCCAAGGTCATTGCCGACACCGCGCCGATGGCGCTGGACGGCCTGCCGGTGTCCGAGGTCTGGGCCGGCCACGAGGCGCTGTTGCCGGTGGCGCGTGAGGTGTGCCAGCTCACCGGCGCGCCGCTGCTGGCGCCGCCGGTGGTGCGTGCGGTGCTGGATGCACTGTGCGCCGACCTGGGCCAGCAGGCCTACGAGCCCACCGAGACGGCGCGGCGCGTGCGCACCGCCTGCCTGGCGCGCACGCCCGCCATCGACGTGTCGCTGCGCGACGTGGTGTTCCTGCTGCGCGGCATGCAGCTCAACGGCCATGTGTTCGGCCGCGGCCAGGACGATGCCCGCACGCTGGCCCAGCGTTTGTTCAACCAGGTGCTGTTCCTGTGCCAGCGTGAGCAGATGGTGATCGACGAGGCCGCCAAGGTGATGATCCGGCAGTGGATCGCCGGTGACCTGATTGGCTGATTAGCTGATTAGCTGATTGGCTGATTGGCTGATTGGCTGATTGGCTGATTGGCTGATTAGCTGATCGGCTGATCCGCGCCCCGGCCGACGATCCAGCACACCCCTCAGCGCTGCGGCCGGATGCGGTAGATGCCGTTGTTGCGGTCGGCGCTGTAGTACACCGCGCCATCCGCACCCACCGCCACGCCGGTGGCCACGTAGGGCGGCGGCATGCCCGGCGCGCCCGACAGGCCGATCGGCAGTTGCTCGGCCACGGTGCGGCGCTGGCTGGTGGCCAGGTCGATCTCGGTCAGGCGGGCGGCCGCCGATTCAGCCACCACCAGCGTGCCCCAAGGCGTGAAGGCCAGGCCCTCGGGCAGCGCCAGACCGGTGGCCACGGTGGTCTTGCTGCCGTCCTTGAGGTGGATGCGCTGCACGTTGCCCGCGGCCTCGGTGACGTAGAGCTGGCCATCGGGGCCCAGCACCATCTGCACCGGCCCGGCCAGGCCCGAGGCCACCACCCGGCGCTGCTCGTAGTTGGGCCCGCTGGCCTGGGTGATGCTGCCGGTGGCGATCTCGGCCACCAGCAGGCTGCCGTCTTCCAGCGGCAGTGCGTCGTAGGGTGCCTTCCAGCCGTGCAGCATGGTCTCGGTCTTGCCGCTGGCCCGGTTGATCACCTGCACCGTGCCGGTGAACCACGACGCCAGCGCCACCTTCTTGGACGACAGGCCCAGTGCAAACGGGTACTCCATGTCCGACGACTGCATGCGCTTGAGGTCGGTGACCTCGCCGCTGGCCAGGTCGACCCGGCGGTAGGCAAACACGTCGGCCACCCACAGGGCGTTGCCGTCGACCTTGATGCCCGCGGGCACGGCCACCTTGCCGCGGGTGAGCTGCGTCACCGCGCCAGTGGCCGGGTTCACCGCCTGGATGCCGTTGTCGGCCATGTTGGACACGTAGATCGTGCCGTCGGGGGCGATGGCCAGGTTGTCCAGCGCCGGCGCCAGCCGCGCCACCACCTGGCGTGCGCCGTTGTCCAGCGCCACCTTGGACAACTCGCCGGTGGCGGTGTCGATCACCCAGACATTGCCCTTGCCGTCGAGGTTGGCCGCGGCCGGCACGTCGAAGCTGGCGCTGATCACGCTGACCGCGCCGTTGGCCGGGTCAACCCGCACCACGCTGCGCTTGAACCACAGCGGGCCGTAAATCATGCCGTCGGGGCCGACCTCGAAGCCGTTGAGGCCGCCCAGGTTCTTGGCGATCAGGCGAGGCGGCTTGGCGCCGCTGGGGTCCAACTCGTAGAGCGCATCGCCCAGGAACACCTGGGTGGCGTAGAGCTTGCCGTTGCGGCGGTCGAAATCGAGCGAGTTGAGCCCCGGCAGGCCCGAGGCGATCACCCGCGACGGCGCGTTGTCGTGGTCGCGGATGCGCACCGCGCCCGACAGGTAGTTGGTCCAGGCCATCTCGCCCTTGGGGCCGATGGCGATGTCGTCGGCCTGGCCCTCGGGCCCGCCGACCACGATCTTGGCCGCGCCGGTGCGGCGGTCGACCTCCCAGATCGCATTGCCGACCACGCTGCCGGCCAGCAGGCGGCCTTGCCGGTCGATCGCCAGACCGTGCACGCCGCTGAAGCTGGACGGCGCCACCAGCGCCTCGGGGGCGCCCCAGCCGGCCGGGCGCGAGGGGGTGAGGGTGCTGCAGGCCGACAACAGCAGGGCGGCGGCGGCAACGCAGGGGGTAAGCCAGTGGCGCATCATTTTTCTCCCGGGCGGACAGTGGAACAAGTCGTTCACTCTAGGCCGATGCCGACGCGTGCGGTGTCGCCCGCTTGACGGCTGCGGGCGCGCTGAAGGCGGTCTCCGTACAAACCCTGGCTGAACGCTTTGGCCAATCACAAAGCGCGGCTTGGCCATTGGCGACGGCGGCCGACAGGTTCAGCATCGCGCCCATGAAGCCTGTTGCCCCTTCCGTCACGCCTGACCCGCCGCACGACGGCCGCGCCCGGCAGATTCCCTTCCTGCAGATGATCGGCTCGCGCATCACGCACGAGGCCGACGGCGTGGCCGTGGTCGAGCTGGAGCTGCGCGCCGACCTGCTCAACAACCACGGCGGTGGCCATGGCGGCGTGGTGATGAGCCTGCTCGACAGCGCGATGGCCAACGCCGCGCTGAGCAAGGTCGACTACAGCCGCGAGGTGGTCACCATCGACATGCAGATCGCCTTCATGCGCCCGGCGATGGGGCGGCTGAAGGCCACCGGCCGCGCCATCGGCGGTGGCCGCACGATGTGCTTCTGCGAGGCCGAGATCACCGACGAGGCCGGCCATGTGACGGCCAAGTCCATGGGCACCTTTCGTTACCGCGCGCCCGGGCCATCACACGCCGGCGAGTGAGCCGGTTGATCGTTTTGGCCAATGCCCGCGAGCATCCGGGCCATTGATGTGGTGGCGCGGTGCACCGCAAACTCGCCGTTCAACCAGCAGGAGCGCAACATGACACAAGCCGTACACGTGGTGGGCGTGGGCATGATCCCGTTCACCAAGCCCGGGGCCAGCGAGGCCTACCCGGCGATGGGCGCCCAGGCCGCGCGCCTGGCGCTGGACGACGCCGGCATCGACTACGACCTGGTGCAGCAAGCCTACGTGGGCTATGTGTTTGGCGACAGCACCGCCGGCCAGGCGGCGCTGTACGGCGTGGGGCTGTCGGGCATCCCCATCGTCAACGTCAACAACAACTGCGCCACCGGCAGCACCGCGCTGTGGCTGGCGCGCCAGGCGGTGGCTTCGGGGGCGGCCGACTGCGTGCTGGCGCTGGGCTTCGAGCAGATGGTGCCGGGCGCGCTGAAGGGCACCTACACCGACCGGCCGTCGCCGCTGGCGCGCTTCATAGCCACGCTGACCGAGGACCAGGGCTGGGACCCGGCCGCGCCGCGCGCGGCGCAGTTCTTCGGCGGCGCGGCGCGCGACTACATCAAGCAGTACGACATCGCGCCCAGCACCTTTGCGCGCATCTCGGTCAAGGCGCGCCAGCATGCGGCGCGCAACCCGCTGGCGGTGTTCCGCCAGACCGTCACGCTCGACGAAGTGCTGGCCTCGCCGACGGTGTTCGACCCGCTGACCCGGCTGCAGTGCTGCCCGCCCACCTGCGGCGCAGCCGCCGCGCTGATCTGCAGCGAGGACTTCGCCCGCCGCCACGGGCTGGACCGGCGCGTGCGAATCGCCGCGCAAGCCATGACCACCGACGCCGCTTCCACCTTCGCCAGCCACGACCTGCGCAAGCTGGTGGGTGCCGACATGGCCCGCGCCGCCGCGGCCAAGGTGTATGCCGAGGCCGGCATCGGGCCCGAGGACGTGGACGTGGTCGAGCTGCACGACTGCTTCACCGCCAACGAGCTGATCACCTACGAATCACTGGGCCTGACGCCCGACGGCACGGCCGAGAAGTTCATTCTCGACGGCGACAACACCTATGGCGGGCGCGTCGTCACCAACCCATCCGGCGGCCTGCTCAGCAAGGGCCATCCGCTGGGCGCCACCGGCCTGGCGCAGTGCGCCGAGCTGACCTGGCAGCTGCGCGGCCAGGCCCAGCAGCGCCAGGTGGACGGTGCGCGGCTGGCGCTGCAGCACAACCTGGGGCTGGGCGGCGCCTGCGTCGTCACGCTCTATCAGAAGGTGGATGCATGATCGACAAGCAATACATCGGGCACCGGCTGCCTGCCTTCAGCGCCGAAGTCGAAAAGGGCCGGCTGAAGTTCTTTGCCAAGGCCATCGGCCAGACCGACCCGGTCTACACCGACGAGGCCGCAGCCCGCGCCGCGGGCCACCCCGGGCTGCCGGTGCCGCCCACCTTCCTGTTCTGCCTGGAGATGGAGTCACCCAACCCCGGCGCGCTGCGCGAGTTGCTCGACCTGCCGCTGCCCAAGATCCTGCACGGCGAGCAGCGATTTCACTACCACGCGATGGTGTATGCCGGCGACATGCTGAGCTTCGAGCAGCGCATCGCCGACATCTACGACAAGAAAGGCGGCTTGCTCGAGTTCATCGTGCGCGAGACCCGCGTCACCAACCAGCACGGCACGCATGTGGCCGATCTTCACGGCATCACGGTGGTCCGCCATGGTTGAAACCTCCCAACTCAAAGTGGGCGATGCGCTGCCCGCCTTCACCACGCCGCCGATCAGCCGGCTCACGCTGGCGCTGTACTGCGGCGCCTCGGGCGACCACAACCCGATGCATGTCGACATCGACTACGCCAAGGCCGGCGGTTCACCCGACGTGTTTGCGCACGGCATGCTGTCGATGGGCTACCTCGGCCGGTTGCTCACCCACTGGGTGCCGCAGCGGCAGCTGCGTGAATACGGCGTGCGCTTTGTCGCCATCACCCAGGTGGGCGAGTCCATCACCTGCAGTGGCAGCGTGACCGAGCTGTTCGAGGTGAACGGTGAACGCCGCGCCCGCCTGAGCCTGCAGACCACCAACCAGCACGGCCAGGTCAAGCTGACCGGCGATGCCGTGGTGGCCCTTTACTGACTTGCGAGACCTTCGATGATTGCCCAACCCAAACCCGACTGGATGACGCCCGACCTGGAACTGCTGGCCGACACCGCGGCCCGCTTTGCCGAGAAGGAGATGCTGCCCCACGACGAGCGCTGGCGCCAGCAGAAGCACGGCGACCGCGGCCTGTGGAACAAGGCGGGTGCCGCCGGCCTGCTGTGCGCCAGCATCCCCGAGGAATACGGCGGCGGCGGCGGTGACTTCCGCCACGACATGGTCATCCTGCAGACCTGGGCCCGCCTGATGGCCGGCGGCTTCAGCAACAGCGTGCACTCGGGCATCGTGGCCCAGTACCTCCTGCGTTATGGCACCGAATCGCAGAAGCAGAAGTACCTGCCCAAGATGGCCACCGGCGAGATGGTGGCCGCCATCGCGATGACCGAGCCTGGCGCCGGCACCGACCTGCAGGCCATCCGCACCCGTGCTGTCAAGCAGGGCGACGACTACGTCATCAACGGCAGCAAGATCTTCATCACCAACGGCTACCACGCCGACCTGGTGGTGCTGGTCTGCCGCACGGGTGAAGAGAAGGGTGGCAAGGGCGTGAGCCTGGTGTTGGTGGAGACCGCCACGCCGGGCTTTCGGCGCGGCAAGCTGCTCGACAAGGTGGGCCAGCACACGGTGGACACGGCCGAGCTGTTCTTCGAGGACATGCGTGTGCCCCAGAGCCAGCTGCTGGGCACGCAGGAGGGCAAGGGCTTCATCCAGCTGATGGAAGAGCTGCCGCGCGAGCGCCTGATCATCGCCGCCGGCGGTGTGGCCACCATGCAGCGTGCCATCGCCGAGACCGTCGACTACGTGAAGCAGCGCAGCATCTTCGGCCAGAGCCTGATGAGCATGCAGAACACCCGGTTCAAGCTGGCCGAATGCCAGATGAAGGCCAGCATCGCCGAAAGCTTCGTCAACGACCTGATCAACCGCTCGCTGGCAGGCACCCTGGACGGCCCGACCTCGGCCATGGCCAAGTGCTGGGTCAGCGACTCGGTGTGCCAGGTGGTCGACGAGTGCGTGCAACTGCACGGCGGCTACGGCTACATGATGGAGTACCCCATCGCCAGGCTGTACGCCGACACCCGCGTGGGCCGCATCTACGGCGGCAGCAACGAGGTGATGAAGGAACTGATCGCCCGCGCCATGGAAGGGGCCCGCAAATGAGCAACGACGCCCTGAGTTGCCAGGTGGCCGACGGCGTGGCCACCCTCACGATGAGCCGGCCCGAGGCGCGCAATGCGCTGAGCACCGAGATGAAGGCGGCCTTCGAGGCCGCCGTTCCCAGGCTGGCGGCCGACCCCACCGTGCGCGCCGTGGTGCTGACCGGCGCCGGCGGCGCCTTTTGCGCCGGTGGTGACCTGCGCGGCATGCTGGCCGCGCGCGAGCAGCAGCTGGACGTGCAGGGCTGGCGCCAGCGCATGACCAGCCTGCACCCCTGGGTGCGTGCCCTGATCGAGCTGGACAAACCGCTGATCGCCGCGGTCGATGGGGCGGCCTACGGCGCCGGCTTCAGCCTGGCGTTGATGGCCGACTTCGTCATTGCGTCGCCGCGCGCGCGCTTCTGCATGTCGTTCATGAAGGTGGGCCTGGTGCCCGATTGCGCAGCGATGTACACGCTGCCACGCGTGGTGGGCGTGCAGCGTGCGCGTGAGCTCGTGCTGTCGGCGCGCGAGGTGGGTGCCGAAGAGGCGCTCAAGCTCGGCATCGCGATGGAAGTGGTGCCCACCGACAGCCTGCTGAGCCGCGCCCAGGCGCTGGCGCACAGCTTCACCGGCGCGTCGGCGCTGGCGGTCAGCCTGGTCAAGCGCGAGCTGGGCATGGCGCTGGCCACCGACCTGCAGACCACGCTGGCCGCCGAGGGCGACCACCAGGCACTGTGCTTCCAGAGCCCGTACCACGTCGACGCGGTCAGCGCCTTTCTCGACAAGCAGCCGGCGGCCTTCCAATGGCCGGTCGGTTCCACATCCCCCAAACCCTGATCGAAGGAGAACACTCATGGCACAAGGCAACATGCTCGAAGGTAAGGTCGTGGTGATCACCGGTGCCGGTGGCGGCATCGGGCGCGACATCGCGCTGCAATCGGCCGCGCAAGGCGCGAAGGTGGTGGTCAACGACATCGGCGCATCGGTGGCGGGCGAGGGCGGCGACACCGGCCCGGCGCAGCGCGTGGTGGCCGAGATCGTGGCCGCCGGTGGCCAGGCCACCGCCAACACCGACAGCGTGAGCGAGGCCGCCAGCGCCGGGCGCATCGTGCAGAACGCGCTCGACGTGTACGGCCGCATCGACGTGGTGGTCAACAACGCCGGCATCCTGCGCGACCGCTTCTTCCACAAGATGAGCCTCGACGAATGGGATGCGGTGATCAAGGTGCACCTGTACGGCGCCTTCTACGTCAGCCGCGCCGCGGCCAACCACTTCAAGGAGCAGGAGAGCGGCGCCTACGTGCACATGACCAGCACCTCGGGGCTGATCGGCAACTTCGGCCAGGCCAACTACGCCGCGGCCAAGCTGGGCATCGCGGCGCTGTCCAAGAGCATCGCGCTGGACATGCAGAAGTTCAACGTGCGCAGCAACTGCATCGCGCCGTTCGCCTGGAGCCGCATGATCGGCAGCATCCCCACCGACACGCCCGAGCAGCAGGCGCGCGTGGCCAAGATCCAGCAGATGACGCCGGCCAAGATCGCGCCGATCGCCGTCTACCTGGCCAGCGACGCGGCCAAAGAGGTGAGCGGCCAGATCTTCGCGGTGCGCAACAACGAGATCTTCCTGATGAGCCAGCCGCGCCCCGAGCGCAGCGTGCACCGCAGCGAAGGCTGGACCGCCGAGACGGTGGCCAGCCATGCGATGCCGGCGCTGAAGTCGGGCTTCTACGCGCTGGACCGCTCGGGCGACGTGTTCACCTGGGATCCCATTTGATCTGAACCACCGGGCACGCCTCAGGCTGTCGTGGCCGGAGGCGCCACCCGCAGCACCTGCCAGTTCAGCCGGGCCTGCGCCAGCAGCACCAGGGCGCCGGCGGTGGGCACTAGGTAGTACAGCAGGTCGGCCTGCGGCCACCAGCGCCGCAGGTACATCGCCAGCAGCAGCGGGGCCATCACCAGCCCCAGCCGGCCCACGGTGGTGGCGCTGCTGCCCAGCACCGCCGAGCCCGCCGCCAGAAACACCGCGGCCGCCACGAACACCAGCGTGAACAGCGTCTCGAAGATCGGCGCGGCTGCGCCCACCGCCCACCAGCCGGCGCGGTAGGGCAGCCAGGCCAGGCACATCAGCGCCAGGCCCGCGGCCAGTGTGCGGGCCCGCGTGGCGCCGCCGCCGTCGCCCTCGTGCCGGGTGGCCGGCTTGATGAAGGGCAGCACCGCCAGGCACAGCAAGCCGGTCACCGCGTCGATCAGCAGGGTGTTCGGGTAACCCAGCGCCTCGATGGCGATGCCCTGCCAGGTGGCCGAGTACGAGATCGCCAGGTTCATCATCGCCATGTAGGCGGTGAACTGCGTGGCTGCCACCGCCGGGTTGGTGACGTCCATGAAGATGGCCGACCGGGTGCCATACATCAGGCCTTGCGCCACCGCGTACAACAGCGTGGCCACCCACACGGCCGTGACCAGCGCCGGCGCGGCCACCCGCTTGGCGGTGCCTCCGGCGCCCGACGGAAAGATCCACTGGTGCTCGATCAGCACGCCCATCATGTAGAGCACCGGCAGGCTCATCAGCGCCAGGTAGACGAACAGCGTGCGCCGCCGGCCGTAGCGGTCGGACAGCAGGCCGCCCAGCACCATGCAGCCGGCGCTGATGACCTGGCTCCACAGGCTGAGCCAGGCCACCGCGTCGTCATCGAGGCCCACCTCGACCGCCAGGTTCGACTGCAGCGCCAGCCCCATGCTGACCGCGCCCGCGGGCAGCAGCGCAAAAAACAGGCCGGCGAAGGCGCCGCGGGTGCCGACAAAGCTGCGGAAGGCCTCGACCGAGAAGCGCCGCATCTCGCGCGCGGCCGACATCAGCCCGGCGCTGCGCCGCTCGGCCATCGGCGTGGCGGTCTCCTGCAACGGCAGCACGATGAACACGGTGACCAGCGCGATGCAGCCGGCCACGAAGACGAAGCCACCCTGCAGCCCGATCAGCGGCATCAGGAACAGCACGCCGCTGCCGCCCACCGCGGTGCCCAGCGCCGCGCCGCCGAACATCACGCCGTTGGCCAGGCCACGCTCGTCGGCGTGCAGGGTGTTGACGGCCAATGCGTCGATGGCCACGTCCTGCATCGCGCCGAAGCTGTTGTGGATCAGCAGCACGCCGGTCAGCACGCCCAGCTGCGCCGGCAGGTTGAGCCCGGTGCAGGCCAGCAGCGTGACGATCAGCATGATTTGCGTGCCCAGGATCCAGCCACGCCGCCGGCCCAGGCGCTCGGAGGTGAACACGTCGATGAAGGGCCCGAACGCCCACTTGAAGGCCCAGGGCAGGTAGAAGCTGCCGACGAAGGCGCCGATCTCGGCCGGGCCGACGTCCTGCCGCCGCAGCTGGGTGGCCACCGCGGTGGCGGCAAAGCCCAGCGGGATGCCCTCGGTGACGTAGAGAAAGAAGAACGCCGTGAGGCGGCCGACTCGGGTGGCCAACAGGTTGGGCAATCGCATCGCGCCAGTTTCGCACCGGCCCCGGGCGCGTGGACGGCAGCCTGTCGGACAAATCGCGCGGTTCAGCGCAGGCGAGGCCCCGGGCTTGCCCGTTGCCGTCATGCCCCTTCGCAAATGCCGAATGGCGCGGCGCGCCGGGCTTGGGCAGACTGCGGGGCTGCGAGGCGTTCACAACGCCGCGTTCTCGCCTGCCACTTCCCCATCACACCTCCATGACCACTATCCAGCAAGGCATCCAGGCCCGGCACCAGCAGGCGCTGGACCAGGGCCGCTTCCTCATCCAGCAGTGCGGCGCCTGCGGCCAGCATGTGTACTTTCCGCGTGAGCTGTGCCCGCACTGCGGCGCGCTGAGCCCCGCGCTGGTGGCACCGGCCGGCGGCGGCACGGTGGCCGCCGTGACCACGCTGTACCGCAAGCCCGAGCAGGGTGGCCACTACCACGTCTGCCTGGTCGACCTGGACGAAGGTGTGCGGCTGATGAGCCGCGTGGACGGGCTGGCGCCTGAGGCCGTCACCATCGGGCTGCGTGTGCGCGCCCGGGTGGTGGTCAACGAGGGCCGCGGTCTGGTGGTGTTCGATCCGGAGGTGGCGGCATGATCAGCGATCAACTCAAGGCCCTGCGCGGCCAGACCGCCATCGCCGGCGTCGGCCTGTTCGGCAACGGCGAGACCCCCGGCTACACCGACATGGAGCTGCTGGCCATCGCCGCGCACCGCGCGGTGGCCGATGCCGGGCTGACGATGGCCGACATCGATGGCGTGTGCACCGCCAGCGTGCTGAGCACGATGTGGCCGATGCCGGTGATCGAGTACCTGGGGCTCAATCCCACCTTCATCGACGGCACCATGCTGGGCGGCAGCAGCTTCATCGCCCACCTGATGCCGGCCATGCTGGCGCTGGCCTCGGGCCAGTGCAATGCGGTGCTGGTGTGTTACGGCAGCACCCAGCGCAGCGGCACGATGAACCGCGCCGCAGTGGCCGCGGCGCGCCGGCAGATGGACCCGCAGCCCTACGAGATGCCCTACGACCCGGTGTTCCCGGTGGCAGCCTACGCGCTGGCCACCTCGCGCCACATGGCCACCTACGGCACCACGCGGCGCCAATTGGCCGAGGTGGCGGTGGCCGCGCGTGGCTGGGCGCAGAAGAACCCCGACGCCTTCGAGCGTGGCCCGCTGAGCATCGACGACGTGCTGAAGGCGAGGATGATCGCCAGCCCGCTCACCGTGCGTGATTGCTGCCTGGTCACCGACGGTGCCGGCGCCTTCGTGCTGGTGCGCAGTGACCGCGCCAAGACACTGCCCAGGAAGCCGGTGCATGTGCTGGGCACCGCCACCGCCTGCTGGAACCGCCAGATCTCGTCCATGCCCGACTTGACCGTCACCGCCGCCAAGCAGAGTGGCGCGCTGGCCTTCGAGATGGCCGGCCTGGCGCCCAAGGACGTGCAGGTGCTCGAGCTGTACGACGCATTCACCATCAACACCCTCCTGTTCCTCGAAGACCTGGGCTTCTGCGCCAAGGGCGAGGGCGGGGCATTCGTCGAGAACGGCGCGATCGGGCCTGGCGGGCGGCTGCCGGTCAATACCAACGGTGGCGGCCTGAGCTGCACCCACCCGGGCATGTACGGCATCTTCGCGCTGATCGAGGCGGTGCAGCAGCTGCGCGGCGAGGCCGGCGAGCGGCAGGTGGCCGGCGTCCACGTGGCGCTGGCGCATGGCAACGGCGGCACGCTGTCGAGCCAGGCCACCGCCATCCTCGGCACTGCAGATACCCTCTGAGAGGCATTCGATGATCCGCGACGAAGACATCACCCAGGCCCTGGTCGAGACGGTGGCGCGTTATGTGCGCGAGCGGCTGGTGCCGCTGGAGCACCAGGTGGCCGACGAAGACCGCATCCCGCCCGAGGTGGTGCAGGAGATGCGCGAGATGGGCCTGTTCGGCCTCACCATCCCCGAGGCCCATGGCGGCCTGGGCCTGACGATGGAAGAAGAGGTGCGGGTGCTGCTGGAGCTGGGCAAGACCTCGCCGGCCTTCCGCTCGGTGATCGGCACCACGGTGGGCATCGGCTCGCAGGGCATCGTCTTCGACGGCACGCCCGAGCAGCAGGCGCAGTGGCTGCCCAAGCTGGCCAGCGGCGAGATGATCGCGTCGTTTGCGTTGACCGAGCCGGGCGCGGGCTCGGACGCGGCGTCGCTGCGCACCACCGCCATTCGTGGCCAGGACAAGGACGGCGACCACTACATCGTCAACGGCAGCAAGCGCTACATCACCAACGCGCCGCAGGCCGGGCTGTTCACGCTGATGGCGCGCACCGATCCGGCGGTCAAGGGCGCGGGTGGCGTGTCGGCCTTCATCGTCGATGCCAAGTCACCGGGCATCAGCTTGGGGCTTGCCGACCGCAAGATGGGCCAGCGTGGTGCGCACACCTGCGACGTGATCTTCGAGAACGTGCGCGTGCCCGCGGCCAACCTGATCGGTGGCAAGGAGGGGCAGGGCTTCAAGATGGCGATGCGGGTGCTCGACAAGGGCCGCATCCACATCGCCGCGATCTGCGTGGGCGTGGCCCAGCGGCTGCTGGCCGACAGCCTGGCCTATGCCGCCGAGCGCCAGCAGTTCGGCCAGGCGATCGGCGACTTCCAGCTGATCCAGGCGATGCTGGCTGACAGCAAGACCGAGATCTACGCCGCCGAGTGCATGGTGATGGACGCCGCCCGCCGCCGCGACAGCGGCCGCCCGGTGGCCACCGAAGCCGCCTGCTGCAAGCTGTTTGCCAGCGAGATGTGCGGCCGCGTGGCCGACCGCGCGGTGCAGATCTTCGGCGGCGCCGGCTACATGGCCGAGTACGGCATCGAACGCTTCTACCGCGATGTGCGGCTGTTCCGCCTGTACGAAGGCACCTCGCAGATCATGCAGACCCTGATCGGCCGCAACCTCATGCGTGAACAGCGGGCCAGCTGACCCAACCCAGCAGCCGCCGCGGAACCGGCTCCGCCGGGCCGCTGGCGGCCGCCCCCTGGGGGGAGCGCCGCAGGCGCTTCGGGGGGGGAGATCACACGGTAAATCGGCCGACGGCCTCGACCAGCTTGTCGGCCTGTTGACGCAGGCTGTCGGCAGCGGCGGCCGATTCTTCCACCAGCGCGGCGTTCTGCTGTGTGGCCTGGTCGAGCTGGGTCACGGTGGCATTGACCTGCGCAATGCCCTGGGTCTGCTCGGCCGTGGCGGTGCCGATCTCGCCCACCAGGGTGCTCACCTGGCTGGCCTGCTGCACGATGTCGCCCATGGTCTGCTGGGCGCGCTCGACCAGCAGCGCGCCGCATTGCACCGTCTCCACGCTGCTGTTGATCAGCGTCTTGATCTCGCGTGCCGCGCTGGCACTGCGCTGCGCCAGGCTGCGCACCTCGGCGGCCACCACCGCAAAACCACGGCCTTGCTCGCCGGCTCGGGCGGCTTCGACGGCGGCGTTCAGTGCCAGGATGTTGGTCTGGAAGGCGATGCCGTCGATCACGCCGATGATGTCGGCGATCTTGCCCGAGCTGGCGCTGATCGCGTGCATGGTGGCCACCACCTGGCCCACCAGCGCACCGCCATCCACCGCCACCTGGCTCGATTGGCCGGCCAGTTGCGCGGCCTGGTGCGCCGAGTCGGCGTTGTGGCGCACGGTGGCGTGCAGCTGCTCCATCGACGAGGCGGTCTGCTGCAGGTTGGCGGCGGTCTGCTCGGTGCGCATGCTGAGGTCGGCATTGCCGGCAGCGATCTGCGCCGAGGCGGTGCCCACCGATTCGCCGCTGGCCTTGATCTCGCGCACCATGCCGGCCAGGTGGGCCATCGCGTCGCCCAGCGTGCGGGCCATGCGGCCGATCTCGTCGTTGGCGGTGGCCTGCACGCGGTGGCTCAGGTCGCCCCGGGCCAGTGCCTCGGCGGCCGCCTGGGCGCCGGCCACGGTGCGCAGGGTGCCGCGGCTGATCGACAGCATCAAGCCGACGGCAAGGCCGCCGATCAACAGCAGGCCCAGGCCCAGGGCGGCCAGGGCCTGCTGCTGGCGCACGATGCGTTTGTCGAGATGAGCGCTCAGGCTGTCGAAGGTGGTGTCGGTCAGCTTGAACAGCACGTCGATGTGCGCGGTGATCTCGCTGAAGAACGGCGCCAACGGGGCGTCCGGGGCCGGCGCATCGATCAACTGGCGACGCACCAGGGCGATGGCGGCGGTCACGGCTTGTTCGGCGGCCTGGCGTGGGGCCTCTACCGTCTTGGCCAAGGCCGGATCGCTGGCGCCAGCGTTGTGGAAGTGCCGTTCGGCATCCTGGCTGAGACCGGCCAGATGATCCAGCGTCAGCGCCAGGCGCGCACGCTCGTCGGGCGTGATGGAGCGCCGCGCAAGGTAGAGCGCGCTCTGGGCGCGGCTCTGGCCCATCAGCTCGCTCATCCGGGGCAGGGTGTCCACCACCGCGGCGATCAGGTAGTAGGTGCCGGCCTCGGGGTCGAGCATCAACCCGGAGCGGTCGGCCACGTCGCCCAGCAGGCGCAGTTGCATGGCGATCAACGCGTTGTGGCGCGCGTTGGCGGCAGTGCCGTCGATGCGGCGCGCCCCCACGTCGTCGCGCAGCGATTGCCATTGCTGCCGCACCGCCGATTGGTGTTCGGCCAGCCGCCCGCCGGGGTAGATGCTGGTGGCTTTGAGCAGGCCGTCCAGGGCCTTGTCGACTTCGGCGGACTGGGCTTCGCGCCGGGCCTTCAAATCCTCGTTGCCACCCAGCCAGCCGGCGCTGGCGCCGCGATGCACCTGGGTCTGGCGCATCAGCTTCAGCAAGCGGCCCACGGGCTCCACGCCGTCGCGCTCCTGGCGACTGACGTCGATGGCGTTCAGGCCACTGCTCACCAGCATGGCGGCCATCGGTACGCAAAGCGCCAGCATCAGCAGGCCGATGAGCAGGAATTTCTGCCCCAGCCGCAGGTTCTGAAGAAAGGTCATGGGTTCGGGTCCGTCAGCAGGATGCCCGTGCCGGGCACCACCCTAGGCACCCGATTCACGCGCATGGACCGGCTATCGGCAATTGCGCCGCCGCACTTGAGGCGTGCGCGCCCAGACCCGGGGGCAGATGCCGTTCAGGCGGCGGTATTCACCACCGTGCGCCCCCGCACCTCGCCGGCCAGCAGCCTGGGGGCGTAGGCGATGGCCTCGCTCAGGCCGATCTCGGTGCTCAGCGCGTCCAACTGCGCCACGCTCAGGTGCCGGGCCATCAGTGCCCAGGCCTCGGCGCGCTGATCGTTCGGCACGAACACGCTGTTGATGCCGTACAGCGTGACGCCGCGCAGGATGAAGGGCATCACCGTGGTCGGGAAATCACCGCCCTGCGCCAGGCCGCAGGCTGCCACCGCGCCGTTGAAGCGGGTGGCCGCGCAGGCATTGGCCAGGGTGTGGCTGCCCACCGTGTCGACCACGCCGGCCCAGGTTTCTTTCTGCAGCGGCTTGCCGGGCTGGCTGAACTGGTTGCGGTCGACGATGCGTGCCGCGCCCAGGCCGGTGAGGTAGTCGGCCTCCTGCGGCCGGCCGGTGGAGGCCACCACGGTGTAGCCCAGGCCGCCCAGCAGCGCCACCGCGATCGAGCCCACGCCACCGGCCGCGCCGGTGACCAGCACCTCGCCGTCACCCGGCTTGAGGCCGTGCTTGCGCAGCGCCATCACGCACAGCGCGGCGGTGAAGCCAGCGGTGGCGATGACCATGGCGCTGCGTGCGGTGAAGGGCGCGGGGATCTTCAGCAGCCAGTCGGCCTTGACCCGCTGGCGCTGGGTGAGGCCGCCCCAGAAGTTCTCACCCATGCCCCAGCCGGTGACCACCACCGCGTCGCCAGCCTTCCAGTCAGGGTGGCGGCTCTCTGCCACGGTGCCGGCCAGGTCGATGCCGGGCACCAGCGGCCAGCTGCGCACCACCGCACCCTTGCCGGTGATGGCCAGCGCGTCCTTGAAGTTCAGCGTCGAGTACGCCACGTCCACCGTCACCTCGTGCGTGGCGGCGTCGGGCAGGCGGCTGTCGTCCAGCTCGACCAGCTCGGCGCGGGTCTTCTTGTCATCGGTCTGTTGCAGCAGGATGGCCTTGAACATGGTGTTCTCCTCGGGTTGGATTCGATCTTGGGAAATGATCGCACAGCGGCGCCGGCCGGGCCCTCAGCCGGCGCCGGGCCGCCCCAAGGCGGCTGAGCGCCCCCTCGGGGGGCAGGAGCGCAGCGACGTGGGGGCGGCCTTCACCCGTGGCGCAGCGCCCAGCTGGCGATGATGCGGTGCAGTTGGTCCAGTCCGTCGGTCAGCGCCGCCGGGCCGGGCTGCAGGATCAGTGGCGACTTGAGCTCGTGCAGCTCGCCGTCGCGCACCGCCGGCACCCCGGCCCAGCCCGGCCGCGCGGCCACCTGCTCGGCGCGGAACTTCTTGCCGCACCACGAGCCGATGATGATGTCGGGGGCGGCGGCCACCACCTCGCCACCGTCGGCCACGATGCGATCGCGCCCCAGCGGGGCCAGCGCGCGCTGCGGAAAGATGTCGTCACCGCCGGCCACGCCCACCAACTCGCTGACCCAGCGGATCGCGCTGATCGCCGGCACGTCCCATTCCTCGAAGTACACACGGGGCCGGCGTGGCAGCGTGGCGGCGGCTGCACGTACCTGGTCGACATGCGCGGCCAGCCGGTCGGCATAGGCATCGGCCGCGGCGCTGGCGCCCACCAGCGCACCCAGCCGACGCACATAGCCCAGGATGCCGTCGATCGAGCGGTGGTTGCTGATCCACACCTCGACGCCGGCCTTGATCAACGCGGCGGCGATGTCGGCCTGCATGTCCGAGAAGCCGATCGCCAGGTCGGGCGCCAGCGCCAGGATCTTGTCGACCTTGGCGCTGGTGAAGGCGCTGACACGGGGTTTTTCGTGCCGCGCCTGGGGCGGGCGCACGGTGTAGCCCGAGATGCCGACGATGCGCTCCTGCAGGCCCAGGGCATACAGCACCTCGGTGGGTTCTTCGGTCAGGCAGACGATGCGTTGGGGCAGGGCGGCGGGCATGGCGCGCATTCTCCCCGGGGCGGCAAGCCGGCAGCAGCGCCGGCATTTCAGCCCTGGTCGGTGGGCTCACCGGCCGGGCGCCGTGATACAAAGAACGGCGGCTTAAAGCAGTGCCTCGCCTTTCGTATTGCGTTGGCGCAAAGTGCGATGCCCAACGATTCCACGCCATCCAGGGCGTCATGCCATGACCCTGCCGCAGGTTCTGATCGTCGACGACAACCCCGAGAACCTCACGGTGATCGGCGAGTTGCTGCTGCCCCATCACGCGGTGCGGGCCGCCAATTCAGGTGAACGTGCGCTGCGCCTGGCCTTGCTGGCGCCGCGGCCCGACCTGATCCTGCTCGACGTGATGATGCCCGACATGGACGGCTACACGGTGCTGCAGCGCCTGCGCAGCCGCAGCGAGACGGCCGACATCCCGGTGATCTTTCTCACCGCGCTCGACAGCGCCGAGGACGAAGAGCGCGGCCTGCAGCTGGGCGCGATGGACTACATCACGAAGCCGATCCGCGCGCCCATCCTGCTGGCGCGGGTGCGCACCCAGCTGGAGCTGAAGCAGGCGCGTGATCTGATGCGCGACCGCAACCACTGGCTGGAGGCCGAGGTGCAGCGCCGCATGGTCGACAGCCTGCGGGTGCAGGACGTCACCATCCACGCACTGGCGCGCCTGGCGGAAACCCGCGATCCCGAGACCGGCAACCACCTGCTGCGCACCCAGGGCTATGTGCGCAGCCTGGCGCTGCACCTGCGCCGCGACCCGCACTTTGCCGGCCTGATCGATGACCGCCAGGTCGACCTGCTGGTCAAATCGGCGCCGCTGCACGACATCGGCAAGGTCGGCATCCCCGACAGCGTGCTGCTCAAGCCCGGCAAGCTCGACGCGGCCGAGTGGGCGATCATGAAGACGCATGCCCAGATCGGCGCCGAGGCGATCGAGCATGCCGAGCAGGACGTGGCCCAGCCGGTGGAGTTTCTGCACTTCGCCAAGCAGATCGCCCGCAGCCACCACGAGCGCTGGGACGGCAGCGGTTACCCCGACGGCCTGGCCGGCGAGGCCATTCCGCTGTCGGCCCGGTTGATGGCGGTGGCCGACGTGTACGACGCACTGATCACGCGCCGGGTCTACAAGGCGCCGATGACCCACGACGCGGCATGCGCCTTGATCGTGGCCGAACGCGGCCGCCACTTCGACCCGGCGATGGTCGACGCCTTCATCGCCTGCCATGCCGAATGGCGCACCATCGCCGCGCGCCATGCCGACGAAGCCGGCCATCTGGCGCATGCAGCCG
>Ga0155495_1150_pt1 | contig 30069 bp, 21 predicted proteins | sample RifCSPhighO2_12_FD_107153 | JGI IMG/M metagenome (GOLD analysis project Ga0155495, IMG submission 107153) | Burkholderiales bacterium RIFCSPHIGHO2_12_FULL_69_20
CCTTCGTCTTCCAGAGCAGCGAGCATGCGGCCTCGTTGTTCAACATGGAACGCTCGGGCCACGTCTACAGCCGCATCAGCAACCCCACCACCGCGGTGCTGGAAGAGCGCATCGCCGCGCTGGAAGGCGGCGCCGGGGCGATTGCCACCGCCAGCGGCCAGGCCGCGTTGCACCTGGCCATCGCCACGCTGGCCGGCGCCGGGCGGCACATCGTGGCCAGCAGCGCGCTGTACGGCGGCTCACACAACCTGCTGGATTACACGTTGCGGCGCTTCGGCATCAGCACCACCTTCGTGCAGCCAGGCGACATCGATGGCTGGCGCGCCGCGATCCGGCCCGAAACGCGGCTGCTGTTCGGCGAGACGCTGGGCAACCCGGGACTGGACGTGCTGGACATCCCCACCGTCAGCGCCATCGCGCACGAGGCCGGGCTGCCGCTGCTGGTCGACAGCACCTTCACGCCGCCCTGGCTGCTGAGGCCCTTCGACCATGGCGCCGATCTGCTGTTTCACTCGGCCACCAAGTTCCTGTCGGGCCACGGCACGGTGGTGGGCGGGCTGCTGGTCGACAGCGGCAACTTCGACTGGGACCGCTCGGGCAAATTCCCCGAGCTGACCGAGCCCTACGACGGTTTCCACGGCATGGTGTTCAGCGAGGAGAGCACCGTCGGCGCCTTCCTGCTGCGCGCCCGCCGCGAAGGCCTGCGCGACTTCGGCGCCTGCATGAGCCCGCACACCGCCTGGCTGATCCTGCAGGGCATCGAGACGCTGCCGCTGCGCATGGCCCGGCATGTGGAGAACACGCGCAAGGTGGTGGCCATGCTGGCGGCACACCCGATGGTGGCGCGGGTCGGCTACCCCGAACTCGAATCGCATCCCAGCCACGCGCTGGCCAGGCAGCTGCTGCCCAAGGGCTGCGGCGCGGTGTTCAGCTTCGACCTGAAGGGCTCACGCGCCCAGGGCGTGGCCTTCATCGAGGCGCTGAAGATCTTCTCGCACCTGGCCAACGTGGGTGATTGCCGATCGCTGGTGATCCACCCGGCCAGCACCACCCATTTCCGCATGGACGATGCAGCGTTGGCGCGCGCCGGCATCGGCCCCGGCACCATCCGGCTGTCGATCGGGCTGGAGGACGCCGACGACTTGATCGACGATCTGAAGCGCGCGTTGAAGGTGGCGCAGAACGCGCAAGGACGGGCAGCATGAAGCTCGACATCAATGGCCGCGAGGCCTATGCCTACACCGGCGGCAAACCCTTCGATGCTGCCCTGCCCTGCGTGGTCTTCGTCCACGGCGCGCTGCACGACCACAGCGGCTGGACGCTGCTGGCACGCTGGTGTGCGCACCACGGTTACAGCGTGCTGGCGGTCGACCTGCCCGGCCACGGCCGCAGCGTCGGCCCGGTGGCGGCCAGCGTCGAAGACACCGCCGACTGGCTGCTGGCGGTGCTGGCGGCGGCTGGCGTGAAGAACCCCGGCCAGGCCACGCTGGTGGGCCACAGCATGGGCTCGCTGATCGCGCTGGAAGCCGCCGCGCGTGCGCCCGCACTGATCGGCCGGATGGTGATGGTCGGCACGGCCTACCCGATGAAGGTCTCGCAGGCGCTGCTCGACACCGCGCGCGACACCCCGCTGCAGGCCATAGCCATGGTCAACGCCTTCTCGATCGGCACGCTGGCGGCCAAGCCCTCGTTCCCCGGGCCGGGCATGTGGCTGCACGGCAGCAACCGCGCGCTGATGCGCCGCACGCTGGCCGGCGCCAACGCCACCGGCTGCGCGGTGAACCTGTTCCACCACGATTTCAGCGTCTGCGATGCCTACAGCGGTGGTCTGGACGCCGCCGCCAAGGTGACCGCCAAGGTGACGATGGTGCTGGGCACGCTGGACCAGATGACGCCACCGCGCGCCACCCGCGACATCGCCGCCGCGCTGAAGGCCCAGGTGGTGCATCTGCCCTCGGGCCACACGCTGATGGCCGAAGTGCCCGACGGGCTGCTCGACGCGCTGCGCGGCGCGCTGGCCTGAGCGCGGATCAGGCGGCCAGCCGCGGCCGCAGGTTCAACAGCATGTCGTCGACCATCGCCGCCAGGTTGAACTGCGGCGCCCAGCCCCAGTCGCGCCGGGCCAGGCTGTCGTCGATGGCCTGCGGCCAGCTGTCGGCGATGGCCTGGCGGAAGTCGGGCACGCAGTCCAGCGTGAAGCCCGGCACCTGGCGTTCGATCTCTTCGGCAATCTCGGCCGGCGTGAAGCTGCAACCGGACAGGTTGTAGCTGCCGCGCTCGGTGATGGCCTCGGCCGGCGCGTCCATCAGCGCCAGCGTGGCGCGGATCGCATCGGGCATGTACATCATCGGCAGCCGCGTATCGGCACGCAGAAAGCTGGTGTAGCGCCCACGTTGCAGCGCGCCGTGGAAGATGTCGACCGCGTAATCGGTGGTGCCGCCACCGGGCGCCGTCTTCCAGCTGATCAGTCCGGGATAACGCAGGCTGCGCACGTCCACGCCGTGGGTGGCGTGGTACCAGGCGCACCAGCGCTCGCCGGCCAGCTTGCTGATGCCGTAGACCGTGCCGGGGTCCATCACCGTGTGCTGCGGCGCGGTGGCCGGCGTGCCGGGCCCGAAGGCGGCGATCGAGCTGGGCCAGAACACGCGTTGCAGCCGGGCGGTGCGGGCCAGCTCCAGCACGTTGAGCAGGCCGCCCATGTTCAGGTTCCAGGCCCATTGCGGATGCTGCTCGCCGCTGGCCGACAAAGCCGCCGCCAGCAGGTAGACCTGGGTGATGCCGTGGCGCTTGACCACCGCCGCCAGCGCGGCGGCATCGGTCACGTCCAGCGCCTCGTGGGTGATGCCGGCCACCCGCCCCTGCGGCGCCAGATCGCTGGTGACGATGGCCGCGTGCCCATGGCGTTGGGCCAGCGCCTCGGCCAGCTCGGTGCCGATCTGGCCATTGGCGCCGATGATGAGGATCTTCAGCGGCGCCATCACAAGTCTCCGTCGATGATGAGCATTCTCGGCGTGGTCACTTCAACAGCCCCAACTCGCGTCCGGCCTGGGCAAAGGCGGCCACCGCCGCATCCAGCTGCTCGAGGCTGTGCGCCGCGCTCACCTGCACCCGGATGCGCGCCTGGCCGCGCGGCACCACGGGGAAAAAGAAACCCACCACGTAGATGCCCAGCTCGAGCAGCCGCGCCGCCAGCCGCTGCGCCAGCACCGCGTCGTAGACCATGATCGGCACGATGGGATGCTCACCCGGCTTGATCTCGAAGCCGGCCGCGGCGATGGCCTGGCGGAAGTGGCGGGTGTTGGCATGCACCCGGTCGCGCAGCGTGGTCGACGCTTCCAGCAGATCGAGCACCGCGATCGATGCCCCCACGATGGCCGGCGCCAGCGTGTTGGAAAACAGGTACGGCCGCGAGCGCTGGCGCAGCAGCTCGATCACCGGCGCCGGCCCGGCGGTGAAGCCGCCCGAAGCCCCGCCCAGTGCCTTGCCCAGCGTGCCGGTGATCAGGTCGATCTGCGAGCGGCCATCCACCAGCAGGCCGTGGTGCTCGTGCGTGCCGCGGCCGGTGGTGCCCATGAAGCCGGTGGCATGGCAGTCGTCGATGGCCAGCAGCGCGCCGTGCGCGTCGCACAGCCGGCGCATCACGCCGAGCTGGGCCACCGTGCCGTCCATCGAGAACGCGCCGTCGGTGAACACCAGCACATGCCGCGCGCCGCCCGCGCGCGCCTGCTGCAGCTGCTCGGCCAGATCGGCCATGTCGTTGTGGCGATAGCGCCGACGCTGCGCCTTGCACAGCCGGATGCCGTCGATGATGGAGGCATGGTTCAGCTCGTCGCTGATCACCACGTCGGCCTCGCCGAGCAACGGCTCGAACAGGCCGCCGTTGGCGTCGAAGGCCGCGGCGTACAGGATCGCGTCTTCGGTGCCCAGAAAGCGCGCCAGCCGCTGCTCCAGTGTCTTGTGGATGTCCTGCGTGCCGCAGATGAAGCGCACCGAGCTCAGGCCGAAGCCGTGGCTGGCGATCGTGGCTTGCGCGGCCGCACCGACCACGTCATTCGACGACAGGCCCAGGTAGTTGTTGGCGCACAGGTTGATCAGGCGGCGGCCGTCGGCCAGGCCCACCGTGGCGCCTTGCGGCGTGGTGATCACCCGCTCTGCCTTCATCAGGCCGGCCTCGTGCAGGTTCAGCAGTTCGCTGCGGACATGGACCAGAAAATGGTCGACGGAGGGCATGGCGGAGGGCATGGTGGTGCAACCTGGTAGCGCCGCCCGGTGAGGCGGCTGACAAGGAACCCGGGGCACCCGGTTGGCGGGTCGTCCCAGGCGACGGGGATCGCTCGATTCGCGCCATGCATTCTGCCGGCGATCAAGCGACGGGCACGCGATGGGCAAGGCGGCCCGCACCGGCGCACGGGCCAGCGGCCCTGCGGCACAATCCGCCGCACCATGAGCCTGGTCTTCCCGCACACCTTCATCCCGTGGTTTCGCGCCGTGGCGCCGTACATCCACGCCTACCGCGGCAAGACCTTCGTGGTGGGCATGGCCGGCGAGTTGATCGCCGCGGGCAAGCTCAACAACTTCGTGCAAGACCTCGCCATCCTGCATGCGATGGGCATCAAGCTGGTGCTGGTGCACGGCTTCCGGCCGCAGGTCAACGAGCAGCTGGCGGCCAAGGGCCATGCCTCGCGCTACAGCCACGGCCAACGCATCACCGACGCCATCACGCTGGACTGCGCGCAAGAGGCCGCCGGCCAGTTGCGCTTCGAGATCGAGGCCGCCTTCTCGCAGGGCCTGCCCAACACGCCGATGGCCAACGCCACGGTGCGGGTGGTGTCGGGCAACTTCCTGACCGCGCGGCCGGTGGGCATCGTTGACGGCGTGGACTTCATGCATTCGGGCGTGGTGCGCCGGGTCGATGGCGCGACCATCCGCCGCGCCATCGACATCGGCGCGCTGGTACTGCTCAGCCCGTTCGGCTTCTCGCCCACCGGTGAGGCCTTCAACCTGACGATGGAAGACGTGGCCACCGCCACCGCGGTGGCGCTGCGGGCCGACAAGCTGCTGTTCATGACCGAAACCCCCGGCATCGCCGAGGACCGCGACGACCCCGACAGCGCCATCGACACCGAACTGGCGCTGGCCGATGCCAAACGACTGCTGAGCTCGCTGCCGCCAGCCACCCAGCCCACCGACCTGGCCTTCTACCTGCAGCACTGCGTGAAGGCCTGCGAGGCCGGTGTCGAGCGCTCGCACATCCTGCCGTTCGGGGTGGACGGCGCGATATTGCAGGAGATATTCACCCACGACGGCATCGGCACCATGGTGGTCGACGAGAAACTCGAAAGCCTGCACGAAGCCACCGCCGACGACGTGGGCGGCATCCTGCAACTGATCGAACCGTTCGAGCGCGACGGCACCCTGGTGCGCCGCGAGCGCACCGAAATCGAGCGCGACATCGCCAATTACACGATCATCGAGCACGACGGCGTGATATTTGGCTGCGCCGCGCTGTACCCCTATCCCGAAGGCCGCACCGGTGAAATGGCGGCGCTCACCATATCGCCGCAGGTGCAGGGGCAGGGTGACGGCGAGCGCATCCTCAAACGCATCGAGCAGCGGGCCCGGGCGCAGGGCCTGGAAAGTATCTTCGTGCTCACCACGCGCACGATGCACTGGTTCATCAAGCGCGGTTTTGCACCGGTCGATCCCGATTGGCTGCCCGAAGCGCGCAAACGCAAGTACAACTGGGACCGGCGCTCGCAGGTGCTGGTCAAGAAACTGGGTTGAAAACCCGTCCCGATTCGAACACCACTCCCTGGAGAACCACGATGGCCCGTACCGTGTTATGCGTTCACCTCAAGAAAGAAGCCGAAGGCCTGGACTTCGCCCCCTACCCGGGCGAGTTGGGCAAGCGCATCTATGCCAGCGTCAGCAAGGAAGCCTGGGCGCTGTGGCTCAAGCACCAGACCATGCTGGTCAATGAAAACCGCCTCAACCTGGCCGACCAGCGTGCCCGCCAATACCTTGCCCGACAGATGGAACAGTTCTTCTTCGGCGCCGGTGCCGAGCAGCCTGCAGGTTATGTTCCGCCGTCGGCCTGATTTACGCAGGCCCGATCAGGGATACCCAGCATAGTTTCGGCATGACAGCGATTCGAGATTGGTATTACACTCGCGCCGTTGTCATTTCAACCGGAGCCTGAATATGTCCTCGCTGCAAGACCTGCTGGCGCAACGCGCCGAAATCGAAAAGAAGATCGCCGACGTCCAGCGTGAGGCCCGTGCCGACGCGGTGGCCAAGGTCAAGGCGCTGATGGCCGAATATGGCCTGTCGGCTGCCGATATTGCCGGCAAGGCCCCCACCGCCCGCACCTCGACCGCGGCCAAACCCACCGGCAAGGTGGCCGCCAAATACCGCAATGCCGCCACCGGTGAATCCTGGACGGGTCGTGGCCTGCAACCCAAGTGGCTGAAAGCGGCCTTGGCCGCCGGCGCCAAGATCGAGGATTTCGCGCTCTGATCGCCTCACCGGCATGGCGTGCGCCGCAACTGCGCCGCAAGCCCTGTCACAGGCCCGGCCTCGCCGGGCCTTTTTTATTTTTTGCACTGCCATGCGCTGCATCGATCCACCGCCAAGCCCCGCTCGCGGGATGGTGTGCAGCCCTGCCCTGTCGATACCATGCCCGATCCATGGCCCCGCCCCGGGCTGCCTGCTGAACTGCCATCCGTGTTGACCGATCTGACTGACCCCACCACCCGCGCCCCGCTGCCTCCCGCCCGGCAGCCCGGCCGCGCGTGGCTGTGGCGATCGGCGGTGGTGGCGTTGGGCTACTTTGCGGCCGGTCAGCTGGGCTTGGCGCTGCCGGGGCCGGCACCCTTCGTCGCCACGTTCTGGCCGGCCCTGGGCCTGGCGTTGGCCGTGCTGGTGCGCTGGGGCCCGGGTTGTGTGCCCGGCCTGCTGGCGGGTGCCTTTGCGGTGCCGTTGTCGGTTGGCGCGCCGGCGTGGCTGTCCGCAATGATCGCGGTGGGCAACGTGGGGGGACCGTGGGCCGCGGCGCGCTGGATGGGCCGCGCCGGCTTCAACCCCCGACTGGAACAACGGCGCGATCTGTGGTTGCTGATCGGCGCCGGGGGGCTTGGCGCCACCGTCGTCACCGCTGCCAACGGCGCAGCCTGGCTGGCGATCAGCGGGCGCATCAGCACCCTGGCGCTGCCGGCGACCGCGCTGCAATGGTGGATGGGTGATCTGCTGGGCGTGCTGGTGGCCGGTGTGCCGCTGCTCACGCTCAGCCGCCGCAGCCTGGCGCAGGCCTGCGGGCCCGCGCTGCGGCTGCAATCCGGGGCGCTGCTGGCGGCCAGCGCGCTGGCGCTGCTTGTCACGCTGGCGGCACCGCCCGCACTGGGCCTGGTCACCGCGGCGCTGCTGCTGCTGCCGCCGGTGCTGCTGTGCACGCTGGCGCTGCGCTGCGGCCTGGCCACCGCGTCGGCCGCCGTGCTGGGCATCACCGTGGTGATGTTGCTGGCCACCGCCGCCGGGTTGGGCCCGTTTGCGCTGGCCAATCGGTTGCCGGGCGGCGGCGGCCTGGTGCTGCTGTGGGCCTATGCCGCGATGCTGGCCGCCCTGGTGCTGGTGTCGCACGCCCAGGCAGGTGAGCTGGCCCGGCTGGACGAACGCTGGCAGCTGGCGCTGGTGGGCTCGGACCTGGGCGTGGCCGACTGGAACCTGCGCACCGGTGAAGGCTTCACCTCGCCGCGCTGGCGTGCGCTGATGGACGATCCACAGGCCGAGCGCGACACCAGCCTCGAGCGCTGGCTGCACCGGGTGCACGCCGACGACCGCGCTGCGCTGCACAGCGCGCTGGCCTCGGTGGCCACGCCCGCCGGCACCGGGCTGCGGCGCGAGGTGCGGGTGCGGGTGCGTGACGACTGGTGCTGGTTCGAGGTGCACGTGATCGTGGCCGAGCGCGACGACACCGGCGCGCCGCTGCGGGTGGTGGCCTCGCTGGCCGACGTGGGCGCGCGGCGCCACGCCGAAGACCGCCACCAGCTGTCGTCCAACGTGCTGATGCACCTGCACGAGGGCCTGGTGATCACCGACGCCGATCTGCAGGTGCTCGATGCCAACCCGACCTATTGCCGCATCGTCGGCATCCCGCGCGACGAGTTGATCGGCACGGTGCCGGGCCTGCTGCGCGCTGGCAACGCTGATGGCCTGAACCGTCCGCAGCAGGCCAGTCTGTGGTCGGCGCTGCGCAGCCACGGCCACTGGGTGGGCGAGGTGGTCGAGCGGCGCCGCAACGGCGAGGCCTGCGCGCTGCACGTCACCGTCTCCACGGTGCACGGCCCCGATGGTGCGCTGCGCTACCACGTGCTGGTGGTCAGCGACGTGACCGAGCAGCGCCTGCAGCGTGAGCGGCTCGAACGGCAGGCGCACTTCGACGAACTGACCCGGCTGCCCAACCGGGCGCGGCTGGGCCAGCTGCTGGCCGAGGCGATGGCCGCCACCGACCGTGACGGTTATCTGCTGGCGGTGTGCTACCTCGATCTCGACCACTTCAAGGCCGTCAACGAGCGCCATGGCCACGAGGCCGGCGACCTGTTCCTGGTCGAACTGGCCAACCGGCTGCGCAGTGCGCTGCGGGTGCGCGGCACGGTGTGGTCGGATACCGCGGCGCGGCTGGGCGGGGATGAATTCGTGCTGCTGCTGCGTGCCGGCACGGTCGACGAGGCCCGCGCGGCGGTTGAGCGCGTGCTGCGCGTGGTGGCCCAACCCATCGTCGTGCGCCCCGGCGCCGAGCCCGAGGTGGTCACCGCCAGCGTGGGCGCCACCGTCTACCCGCTGGATGCCAGCGACGCCGACACCCTGCTGCGCCATGCCGACCACGCGATGTACGGCGTCAAGCAGTCGGGCCGCAACGGCTTCCTGTTCTTCGACCCCGAGCACAGCCGCCGCACCGAAGAGCGTGTGCTGGCCATCGGCCGGGTGCAGGACGCACTCGATCGCAACGAGCTGATGCTGTACTACCAGCCCAAGGTCGACCTGCGGCGCGGTGTGGTGCTGGGTTTCGAGGCCCTGCTGCGCTGGAACCACCCCGAGCACGGCGTGGTGCCGCCGGCGCAGTTTCTGCCGCTGGTCGAGCACACCGGCCTGTCGGCGCGGGTGGGCGACCATGTGCTGGCGCAGGCGCTGGATCAGCTGGAGGTGTGGCAGGACCTGGGGCTGGATGTCTCGGTCAGCGTCAACATCACCGCGCGCCACCTGCAGGAGCCCGATTTTGCGCAGCGCCTGGGCGAGTTGCTGGCCCGGCATGCCAAGCCGCTGGGCCCGCGGCTGGAGCTGGAGGTGCTGGAGACCGCCGCGCTCACCGACATCGGCTTCACCTCGGCGGTGCTCGAGCGCTGCGCGCGGCTGGGTGTGCGCTGGGCGCTCGACGATTTCGGCACCGGTTACTCCACCCTCACCTACCTGAAGCGCCTGCCGGTGCAGGTGCTCAAGATCGACCGCAGCTTCGTGCACAACATGCTGGCCGACGCGCAGGACCGCGCCATCGTCGAAGGCGTGATTGGCCTGTCGCGCACCTTCGATTGCGTGGTGGTGGCCGAGGGCATCGAGACCGCGGCCCAGGCCCGCATCCTGATGGACATGGGCTGCGAGATCGGCCAGGGGCTGGGCATCGCCGCGCCGATGCCGGCCGCCGAGGTGGTGCCCTGGGTGCGCGACTGGAAGGGCTTGTTCGCCCTCAGCGCAGCGCCGTTGGCGGCCGGCGCCGGGCAGCCGCCGCCCGACGGCAGCGTGGCCGATGCCAGCCCGGCCCCGGCACGCGGCGGGCTGGGCGACTGATCCGGCGCGGCGGCCATTGCAGCATGTTGCGGCGGGCCGCTTCGATAGACTAGCCGGGTGCTGCCCACCGGTTTCATCGCTGATCTGCTGTCCCGCGTCGACGTCGTCGAGGTGGTGGGGCGCCATGTCGAACTGAAGAAGGCCGGCATCAACCACAAGGGCCTGTGCCCCTTCCACGGCGAGAAGTCGCCCAGCTTCATCGTCAGCCCGTCGCGCCAGACCTACCACTGCTTCGGCTGCGGCGCACATGGCGACGCCATCCGCTTCCTGACCGAGCACCACGGCATGGGCTTCATGGACGCGGTGCGCGATCTGTCCCAGCAGGTGGGCATGACCGTGCCCGAAAGCACCGCCACGCCCGAGGACAAGGCCCGCGCCGAGGCCGAGCGCAGCCAGCGCGCCACGCTCAGCGAGGTGCTGGCCAAGGCGGGCGATCACTACCGGGGTGCGCTCAAGGCCAGCCCGCGCGCCGTCGACTACCTGAAGAAGCGCGGCCTGACCGGTGCCATCGCCGCGCGCTTCGGCCTGGGCTACGCGCCCGAGGGCTGGCGCACGCTGGCCGGCGTGTTTCCGCGCTACGACGACCCGTTGCTCGCCGAGAGCGGCCTGGTGATCACCAGCGGCGGCGAGGCCGACGGCGGCGGCGAAGAGAAGCGCTACGACCGCTTCCGCGACCGCATCATGTTCCCGATCCGCTCGGTCAAGGGCGAGGTCATCGGCTTTGGCGGGCGCGTGCTCGACGTCGGCGAGCCCAAATACCTGAACTCGCCCGAGACCCCGGTGTTCCACAAGGGCCAGGAACTGTACGGCCTGTACGAGGCCCGGCAGGGCCTGCGCGCCAAGGGTTATGCGCTGGTGGTCGAGGGCTACATGGACGTGGTGGCGCTGGCCCAGTGGGGCTTCCCCAACGCGGTGGCCACGCTGGGCACGGCCTGCACCGACGAGCACATGGCCAAGCTGTTCCGCTTCACCGACGCGGTGGTGTTCAGCTTCGACGGTGACGCCGCCGGTCGGCGCGCCGCCGGCCGCGCGCTGGAGGCGGCGCTGCCGCACGCCAGCGACACCCGCAGCGTTCGCTTCCTGTTCCTGCCGGCCGAACACGACCCCGACTCCTACATCCGCGAACTCGGCCCCGAGGCCTTCGAGCGCACGGTGGCGCAGGCCGTGCCGCTGTCGACGCAGCTGATCGCCCACGCCGGCATCGACTGCGACCTGGCCACCGCCGAGGGCCGCTCGAAGATGCTGTCGCAGGCCGGCCCGCTGGTGGCCCTGCTGCCTGAAGGCCTGCTGCGCGAACAGCTGGTGCAGGAGCTGGCGCGCCTGGGCGGCATGGCCGCCGAGGTGCTGCAGGCGCATTGGGCCCGACGCAGCGCCGGCCGCCGGCCGCCCCGCGCCGAGGCAGGCCCCGACGACGCCGGTCCAGCGCCGGCCGACGACGGCTCGCCGCCCGCCGGCGCGCGCCGCGGCGACTGGCGCAAGGGCGGCCGCGACGGCTGGCGCGACAGCGGGCGCCACTTCGGGCGGGAGGGCGGGCGGGAAGGCGGCCGCCCGCGTGTCTACCCGATGGCCGGTCACCGCGCGCCGCCGCAGTCGGCCACCCTGCTCGACCGCTGCGCCTGGCTGCTGGCGCGCCACACCGCCACCTGGCTGGCGCTGCCCGGCGAAACGCACGAATTCCTCGCCGGCCAACCGGTGCCCTACGGCCCTTTTTTCGCCGCGGTGGAGCGGGTATTGCACGAGCACGGCCCCATCACCATGCCGGCCCTGATCGACGAGTTGCGCCGCGAGGATGACGCCGACGACGAAGCCGGCGACGGTCTGCGCGCACTGCTGGTCCGGCTGACCGGCTTCCACGATGTGGCCGACGACGAGGCGCCCGAGGTGCTGCTCGACGCCGTGCTGCTGCGCCTGCGCCAGCAGGCCGTGAAGGAAGAGCTGCAATGGCTGACCGAATCGGGCGACCTGTCCGAAGAGGCCACCGCGCGCCGCAATGCGCTGATCCACCTGACGGCCGAGCTCAAGCGCGGGCCTGCCAAGCCCGCGGCCATGGCAGGCCGTTGAAGCGCGGTGCGCGCGGGTCGGGCGCAGCGCAGCGATCGGCGGTGATGGACTTGCAGACGCGGTTTTGACGCTACCCCGTGAATCGCGGATAATGCGCGATTGGTTGCATCGGCAAGAGTGACAGCAGCACCTCCGGCCCCGGCCACCCACGACCACGGGTACGCACAGCGGTAAGGCCAACTCCCCCGCAAGGGCTGCACTCTACAAACGTCCACGCGAGCTTGCCCGACCAAGCATGAAGCACCCGACTCCCGTCTGACCGGGCGCCCGGGAACGAGCCGCGCATGGTTGTGTGCAGGTCTGTTCGCGTGTGCCTGCCGCCGTGACGCGTCGCTGCACCTGCTTGGCGCCAACCCCCCGAGATCACCCGCGCAAGGACCCGCATGACCGCCAAGAAGACCGACGCCGCCAAGCCTGCCGACAAAGCCGCCGACAAGGCCGCTGCCGCCAAGGCCAAGCCCGAGACTGCCACCAAGACCGTTGCCAAACCCACCGCCGAGGCCACCAAGCCTGCGGCCAAGGCCCAGTCGGCCGCGTCCGCCAAGCCCGACAGCGCGCTCAAGGCTGCGGCCAAGCCGGCAACAAAGGCCGTCAAGCCCGTCGTGGCGGCCAAAGCAGCCAAGGCCGACAAGGTGGCGGCCAAGGGCGGCAAGGTTAAGCCCGAGGCCAAGAAGGCCGACGAAGAAGATCTGGGCGACATCGAGGCCGAGTTCATCGAACCCGAGGTCGAGGTCGAGGCGGTGGTCGAAGAAGGCATCGTCGTCGAGGCCAAGGCCAAGCCGCTGCGCATGAAGGTCTCACGCGCCAAAGAGCGCGCGCTGATGCGCGAGTTCGGCCTGGATGAAACCACGCTGACCGAGGAAGAAGTCGCCAAGCGCCGCCTCGAGTTGAAGACGCTCATCAAGATGGGCAAGACGCGCGGCTTCCTGACGCACCAGGAGATCAACGACCACCTGCCCGAGAAGCTGGTGGACAACGAGATCCTCGAGGCCATCGTCTCGATGCTCAACGACATGGGCATCGCGGTGTACGAGCAGGCGCCCGACGCCGCCACGCTGCTGATCGCCGGCGGCACCACCACCACCGCCACCGAGGAAGAAGCCGAAGAGGCCGCCGAAGCCGCGCTGTCCACCGTCGACAGCGAGTTCGGCCGCACCACCGACCCGGTGCGCATGTACATGCGCGAGATGGGTTCGGTCGAACTGCTCACCCGCGAAGGCGAGATCGAGATCGCCAAGCGCATCGAAGGCGGCCTGCAATCGATGATGCAGGCCATCTCGGCCTCGCCCAAGACGATCGCCGAGATCCTGTCGATGGCCGACGCCATCGGTGGCGGCACCAAGCAGATCTCCGAGGTGGTCGACGGCTTCGTCTCCACCAACGAGGCCGACGACTACGTGGCCGAGGAAGACTTCGACGAATTCGACGAAGAAGACGACGACGACGGCCAGGGCGGCAGCAAGGCGCTGACCAAGAAGCTCGAAGAGCTCAAGAGCCAGGCGCTGGAGCGCTTTGCCCTGGTGCGCACGCACTTCGACAAGATGCGCAAGGCCTACGAGAAGGACGGCTACAACTCGGCTTCGTACGCCAAGTGCCAGCAGCAGCTGACCGACGACCTGATGACCATCCGCTTCACGGTCAAGACCATCGAGCGGCTGTGCGACGTGCTGCGCTCGCAGGTGGACGACGTGCGCCGCTTCGAGCGTGAGATCCGCAAGATCGTGGTCGATCGCTGCGGCATGTCGCAGGAGCATTTCGTCAAGACCTTCCCGCCCAACATCCTGAACCTGCAGTGGGCCGAGAAGGAGATCGCCGCCAACAAGCCCTACAGCGCGATCATGGGCCGCAACCTGCCGGCGATCCAGGAGATGCAGCAGAAGCTGATCGACCTGCAGAACCACGCCGTGGTGCCGCTGGACGACCTGAAGGAAATCAACCGCAAGATGAATGCGGGCGAGAAGTCGAGCCGCGATGCCAAGAAAGAGATGATCGAGGCCAACCTGCGGCTGGTGATCTCGATCGCCAAGAAGTACACCAACCGCGGCCTGCAGTTCCTCGACCTGATTCAAGAGGGCAACATCGGCCTGATGAAAGCGGTCGACAAGTTCGAATACCGCCGCGGCTACAAGTTCTCGACCTACGCCACCTGGTGGATCCGTCAGGCGATCACGAGGAGCATTGCCGACCAGGCCCGCACCATCCGCATCCCGGTTCACATGATCGAGACGATCAACAAGATGAACCGCATCTCGCGCCAGCACTTGCAGGAGTTCGGCTTCGAGCCCGACGCCCCGACGCTGGCCGAGAAGATGGAGATCCCCGAGGACAAGATCCGCAAGATCATGAAGATCGCCAAGGAGCCGATCTCCATGGAAACGCCGATCGGCGACGACGACGACAGCCATCTGGGCGACTTCATCGAGGACACCAACAACACCGCGCCGATCGAGGCCGCGATGCAGGCCGGCCTGCGTGATGTGGTCAAGGACATCCTCGACAGCCTGACCCCGCGCGAGGCCAAGGTGCTGCGCATGCGCTTCGGCATCGAGATGAGCACCGACCACACGCTGGAAGAAGTCGGCAAGCAGTTCGACGTGACACGCGAGCGCATCCGCCAGATCGAGGCCAAGGCGATCCGCAAGTTGAAGCACCCGAGCCGGTCAGACAAATTGCGAACCTACCTCGACAACCTGTGATCGGCCGGCGCCCGGTCCGGTCCGGGCAGGGCGCCATTCGTTCACGGCTAAACTGGCTTGCATGACGCGCATCGCCGAGCGCACCGTCCTGTTTGCCGATCTCCGGGGCTCCACCGCCCTTTACGAGACGCTGGGCAATGCCGAGGCCACTTCGGTGGTCACCCACACCGTCACCGCGCTGGCACGCGCGGTGCCGGCCTGTGGCGGCGCGCTGATCAAGACCCTGGGCGACGGCCTGATGGCGGTGTTCGCCTCCCCCACCGACGGCCTGCAGTCGGCCCAGCAGATGCACGAGGCGCTCGAGGGCCTGGTCATCCGCGGCAGCGAGCGCGGGGCCTCGCCCGGCCTGCGTGGCCTGCGCCTGCAGGTGGCACTGGCCCGCGGCGAGGTGGTCGAGATGAGCGGTGACTGCTTCGGCGACGCCGTCAACGTGGCCGCCCGCCTGATCGACCATGCCAGCGACAACGAGACGCTGATCACCGTGGAAGTGCTCGACGGGCTGAGCGCCGAAGCCCAGCCGCGCTTTCGTTCACTCGGCTGGATGCACCTGCGCGGCCGAGCCGAGCCGGTGCAGGTTCATGTGCTGGGCGGCCGCCGCCGAGGGGTCGAACTGCCGCCCACGCAGTTCGGTGCCGTGGCCAGCGTCGTCGAGCCCGAGGCGGTGCGCCTGCAGTGGCAGGACCTCAACGAGGTGTTCGATGGCGGCCACATGCCGGTGGTGATGGGGCGCAGCCCGCAGGCCCACTTCCGGGTCGACGACGGCCGGGTGTCGCGCTCGCATGCGCGGGTCGACTGGCACGGCGGCGTGTTCCAGCTCACCGACCTCAGCTACAACGGCACCTTCGTGCGCTTCGGTGCCGGCGAGGACGTGGTCGCCCTCAAGCGCAGCAGCTGCACGCTGCACGGCTCGGGGCTGATCGGGTTGGGCGGCTCACCCGCCGACCCCACGGCACCCTGCGTGCGATTCGAGTTGCTGTCGTTCGTCGACACCGTGCCGCATCGGCCTTGAGCACCGTGGGGCGCGCGTTGCGATGACCCACCCGGCGCCGCTGCGGGTGCTGTACGTCGAGGACGACCGCGTCAGCGCCCTGCTGTTCGGCCAGGCCCTGCTGGCTGAACCCCGCATCGAACTGTGCATCGCCGAAAACGGCGCCGAAGCACTGCTGCTGGCCGAGGCCTGGCCGCCCGAGGTGCTGGTGCTCGATGCCCACCTGCCCGACACCGACGGCCATGCCCTGCTGCAGGCGCTGCGTGCGCTGCCGGGCCTGGCGCAGGTGCCGGCCTTCATGTGCTCGGCCGACGGCGAGCCCGAAGACCTGCAGCGTGCACAGCGCTCGGGCTTCATCGGTTACTGGGTCAAACCGTTGGCGCCGGATCAGGCCCGGACCGATCTGCTGGCGATCCTCGACGACCCTGCGGGGCGGTGAGCGCAGGCCATCGACGACAATCGCCGCCGATGACTTTCGCCCCAGAACCTCCTTATCGTCACGGCAGCGCGCAGACAACCGCCGTGCTGCTGGTCAACCTCGGCACGCCCGACGCGCCCACGCCGGCGGCGCTGCGCCGCTACCTCGCCGAGTTTCTGTGGGACCCCCGGGTGGTCGAAATTCCACGCGTGCTGTGGTGGCTGATCCTCAACGGCGTGATCCTGCGCACCCGCCCGGCCAAATCGGCCGCCAAGTACGCCTCGATCTGGACCGACGCCGGCTCGCCGCTGCTGCATTGGTCGGCACGCCAGGCCGATTGCCTGCAGGCGGCATTGGCCTCGCGCGGCCATGACGTGGTGGTGCGCCACGCCATGCGCTACGGCCAGCCGGCCTTGGGCACGGTGCTCGACACCCTGCAGGCCCAAGGTGCCACACGCGTGCTGGTGCTGCCGCTGTACCCGCAGTACGCCGCGGCCACCACCGCCAGCGCCTTCGACGCGGTGGCCCAGTGGCTGATGCGCTCGCGGCGCCCGCCCGAGCTGCGCTTCGTCAACCGCTACCACGACCACCCGGGTTACATCGCCGCGCTGGCCGCCAGCGTGCGCGCGCACTGGGCGCGCCAGGGCCGCGGGCAGAAGCTGGTGATGAGCTTCCACGGCGTACCCGCGCGCAGCCTGGCGCTGGGCGACCCCTACCACTGCGAATGCCACAAGACTGCGCGTCTGCTGGCCGAGGCGCTGGGCTTGCCGAAGGACGACTGGATCGTCACCTTCCAGAGCCGGCTGGGCCGCGCCAAGTGGCTGGAGCCCTACACCGAGCCCACCGTCAAGCGGCTGGCCGAGCAAGGCATAGGGCGCATCGACGCCATCTGCCCGGGCTTTGCGGCCGACAACCTCGAGACGCTGGAAGAGATCGCGATGGAAGCCAAGGACGCCTTCCTCGGCGCCGGCGGCGAGCGCTTCGAGTTCATCGACTGCCTGAACGACCGGCCCGACTGGATCGACGCGCTGGCCGACCTGAGCTTGCAGCACCTGCAGGGCTGGCCGCTGACGCCCACCGCAGCGGACGACGCCCAACGCCAGCGGGCGCTGGCGATGGGCGCGAGCGACTGATCAAACGCCGCGGCGCCGACCTGGCGGATCAGGCGCGCCGCCGACGCGCCAGCCAGCCCAGCGCACCGATGCCCGCCAGCAGCATGGCGGCGCTGCCGGGCTCGGGCACCGGCGTGGCGGTGAAGCTGGCTCCGCCACTGGGGCTGAAGCTGAAGTTCTGGATGACGTAGGCGTCGGACTGCGCTTCGAACGTGGCGGTGGCAAAGGCCTCGGGCGCCAGCATCTCCAGCCCACCGTCGTCAGCGCGCAGTTGGAAGAAGGTGTCGACGTCGAACAGATCGGCCTGCGCAAATTCGGTCGGGTCGGTGGCGCCGAGGAACCGGAACTCGACGCTCAGGTGCGTCAGGTCCACCGGTTGCCCAGCGCCGAAGATCACCTGGTCGGTGTTGAAGCCGCCCTGACCATCGGATTCCACCTCCAGGATCATCCGGCTGCCGGCCTCGGCGACGAAACCGCCGTTGATCTCCAGCCGGCCCGGCGAATTGCCGGGCGCAAAGATGCCGCGGTTGGTGACCGCGCCGTTGATGGTGCCGGTGCCCCCCAGGAAACCGTTGGTGCCGATGATGATCTGGCCGGCGTTCAGCGTGCTGTTGATCAGCACGAAGGTGCCGGTGCCGCCGTCCTCGTCGCCGGTGTCGGTCTTGCGCGCGCCCACGCCCAGCCAGCCGGCGGTGATGGTGGAGCCTTCGGAGGCGATCACCGTACCGTCGCTGCCGCTGTTGCGCGCCACCTGCATCACGCCGTCAGCCAGGTCGATGCTGCTGGCACCCCGCAGGCGCAGGAAGCCCGAGCCTTCGCGGCCGACGTTGAAGCCGCTCAGCCCCGGTTGGGTGTGCGTCTCGATGAGTGAACCGCCCTGCAGCGTGAGGCTGCCTTCGCCGCCCGCAAAGGCACTCGAGCCACCAATCGACACACCGGCCCCGGCGCTGCCGAGGTTGGACAGCGTCACCCGGCTGCCATTGCTGAGCGCGGCCACGCCGATACCACCGCCTGAACCAACGACGAAGAACGCCCCCGCCAGGCTGCCGGCCGTCTGCTGGCCCGAGAACGCCAGCGTGGCGCCGTCTATCTTCAGCACGCCCACACCGCCGGATCGGCCCACGTTGATGCCAATGGCGCTGACCTGTGCCTGGTCACTGACCGTGAGTTGGCCGTTGCTCTGCGGCCCGATGCCCAGCCCGATGAAGGTGTCGGTGCCGGTGAGACGGATCTCGGAACCCACGCCGCTGACCGCAGCAATGCCCTTGCCGCCGACGGCCGTGTCGCTGATGCCACCGATGTAGAGCGAGGTGCTGCGCCGGTCGGTGAGCGTGGACACCGCCCCGCCTTCCAGCAACAACTGGCCGCCGCCCGTGACGTTCAGGAAGCCCGAGCCTTCGCGCCCGACCAGCATGCCAGGGTTGTCCGTCTCGTCCGCCGTGCCCGGGGCCGACGAGGTACTGCGCAGCAGCACCACGCCGCCGCTGCCGATGTTCAGCGCGCCGGACGAATTGGACGCCCGGCCCAGGCCCATGCCGGTGCCATTGGTGGCACCAGTGGTGGCCAACACCTCGATGTGCCCGCCATTGCTGACGGTGACCGTACCGTTGCCGCCGTCGCGGCCAATATCCATGTAGGCCACGCCCGTCACACCGTTGGCGGCCGCCGTGATCGTGCCATTGACGCGGAGCACGCTGCTGCTGCCATCCACCAGCAGTGAGGCCACCGCCCCGTTGCGGCCCACGCCGGCGTAGAACATGCCGTCGGCCAGGGCGCCGTCGCGCAGTTCCACCGCCGCCGTGCCGAAGGCCGACACGCCGATGTTGAAGACACCCGAGGGGCCGGCGAAGTGCAGGCGCGAGCCGGCCCCCGAGATCGTCATGTCGGTGCGCCCGCCGCCGGTGGACAAGCCGAGCACCATGTACTGGTTGCCGTCGCCCTCCAGCCGCATCTCGCCGCCACCGGTGATGGCCAGGGTGGCCCAGGCATTGCGGTGGGTGGCGGTCGAGACGTTGGCGTAGTTGCCCGGCTCCAGCGTGCCGCCGGTCACCCGCCACAGCGAGCCGGCACCGTCGATGGTGACATTGGCAAAGCTGCGTTCACTGCCGCTGGGGCTGCTGCCGCCGGGCGCCAGGCCCAGGATGGCGCCGTCGGTGACCAGCGTGCCGCCGGCCAGCACATTCACCGTGCCGCGGGTGGTGCCGCCCGGCGTGCCGAAGGTGAAGCTGTCGATCGGCGGATGGAACACCGCCAGCCCGCCCACGCCGAAGATGCGCAGCAAGCTGGCCTGCGAGCCTGCGCCGGTCACGGTGAACACGCCGGTCGAACCGGCGGCATTGCCGATGAAGTTGTTGCAGTAGTGGTTCAGGCCGAGGCAGCTGGCCGATTCGGCACGACCATCGAGCTTGGCGCCGCCCGACACCGTGAGCGAGCCGCTGCCCCATTGGCCCACACCCAGGCGATTGAGCAGACCATCGCTGAAACCGTCGCCCACCAGCGAGACCACGGTGCCGACGCCATCGAACAGCACGCTGCCGTTGCCTGCCCCGCCGGGACCAATCAACAGCCCGCCGACGCGCAGCGTGCTGCCGCCGGCCACCGAGAAACTGCCCAGCCCGTCGTTGCCGACAGACAAGCCCGCGAGGCCCAGATCGGCATTGCCAGGGCCGTTGGGCACGGCGGCATTGCCGGGGTAGATGTTGACCACGCCGCTGCTGCTGAACTGGGCCTGCGCCGGGGCGCCCGCGGCCACCAGGCAGGCCAGCGCCAATGGTGCCAATGGCCATCGCCGCCGTGGGCCCGCCTTGCGCCCTTGCGGGCCGGAGATCCTGGACGATGTATCGATGCAAGGACGCCGCATGAAACTCTCCGTAAGACGCGTGAGAATTTCACGTTCGCACAAGACCCTCGGCTTTGCATCGGTGTAAGCCGCGAGACCGGGCGCGATTCCGCCCCGCCCCCCCTTATTTGAGGGGTCCCATCAGCGTTGCTGACGTCGCCGCTGCATCACCGCCGCCACCCGAGGCAGCACCAGCACCGCCACCACCACCGCCAGCAGCGTGGCCGACATCGGCCGCTCGATGAACACGCTCCAGTGGCCTTCGCCGATCGACAGTGCGTTGCGCATCTGCGCCTCGGCCATCGGGCCCAGGATCATGCCGACGATCACCGGCGCGGTCGGGAAGTCGAAGCGCCGCATCACCACGCCCACCAGGCCGATGCCGCCCATCAGGAACAGGTCGAAGGCACTCTGGCGCATGCCGTAGACGCCGATGGTGGCGAAGATCAGGATGCCGGCGTAGAGCTGCGGGCGCGGGATCTTCAGCAGCTTGACCCACAGGCCCACCAGCGGCAGGTTCAGCACCAGCAGCATCACGTTGCCGATGTACAGGCTGGCGATCAGCGCCCACACCAGCGTGGAGCTGGTCTGGAACAGTTGCGGCCCGGCGTTGATGCCGTAGTTCTGCAGCGCGCTGAGCAGGATCGCCGCCGTCACCGAGGTGGGGATGCCCAGTGTCAGCAGCGGCACCAGCGTGGCGGTGACGGCCGCGTTGTTGGCCGCCTCGGGGCCGGCCACGCCTTCGATCGCGCCGGTGGTGCCGAACTCGCTCCTGTAGGGGCTGAGCTTGCGCTCGACGCCGTAGCTCAGGAAGGTGGGGATCTCGGCGCCGCCGGCCGGGATGGTGCCGAACGGAAAGCCGATGAAGGTGCCGCGCAGCCAGGCCGGCCACGAACGGCGCCACTCGCTGCGCGTCATGTGCACCGAGCCCATGCGGTTGAGTTGCTGCGTGACACGGCCTTCGTACAGCGCGGTGTACATGCACTCGCCCACCGCAAACAGGCCCACCGCCACCAGCACCACCTCGATGCCGTCCATGAATTCGGGGATGCCGCCGGTGTAGCGCACCTGGGCGGTGATCTGGTCCAGCCCCACCAGGCCGATGGCCAGGCCGATGAACAGCGCCGTCAGCCCGCGCAGCGTGCTCTGGCCCAGCACCGCGCTGACGGTGGTGAAGGCCAGCAGCATCAGGCAGAAGTATTCGGGCGGGCCCAGTTTGACAGCGAACTCGGCCACCACCGGCGCGAACACCGTGACCAGCACCGTGGCGATGGTGCCGGCCACGAACGAGCCGATCGCCGAGGTGGCCAGCGCCGCGCCGGCACGCCCGCTCTTGGCCATCTTGAAGCCTTCGAGCGCGGTCACCATGGTGCCGGTCTCGCCAGGCGTGTTCAGCAGGATGGAGGTGGTGCTGCCGCCATACATCGCGCCGTAGTAGATGCCGGCAAAGAAGATCATGCTGGCGGTGGGCTCCACCTGGGCGGTGATGGGCAGCAGCATGGCCACGGTCACCGCCGGGCCCAGCCCGGGCAGCACGCCGATGCCGGTGCCGATGGCGCAGCCGACGAAGGCCCACAGCAGGTTGATCGGCGTGCCAGCGGTGGCAAAGCCTTGCAGCAGGTTGGTCCAGACGTCCATCATGCCTCCCGACGGGCCGCCCCTAGGGCGGCATGCGCCCCCCCGGGGGGCAGCGAACAGAGTGAGCGTGGGGGCTGCATGTCAGAGCCATCCCGTGCCGGTGAGGCCGGGCAGGTTGATGCCCAGCACTTTGGTGAACAGCCAGAACGCCGGCGCGGCGATCAGGAAGCCGGTGATGAAATCCATCACCAGCCCGCGCGCGCCGCCGTGCGGTTTGCCTTCGGAGCCGCGCAAGCCGCGCACCGCCAGCATGAAACACAGCGTGCAGCTGAGGATGAAGCCCAGCGTGGTCAGCAAGGCGGCGTTGGCGGCGATGCCGGCGGCCACCCAGGCCAGCGCCGGCCAGTCGCCGCGGGCGGCACCCGAGGGCTCGGCCATCGACCGCCAGCCGCCGGTGCGGGCCTCGACGATCAGCCAAGCGCCGCACAGCACCAGCACGCCGGCCACCACCCAGGGCAGAAAGTTGGGCCCGACCCCGGCATAACCAGCTTCAGACGAGATGCCGGTGGCACCCAGCGCCATCAAGCCACCCAGCACGATGGCGGCCACGCCGATGGCGGGTTGCGGGCCGATGGCGGGCATGGCCGCGGGGCTGGGGGCGGATGTCGAGTCGGGCATCGGGGTGTCTCCGGGATGTGACTGCGGGGGCGCTGGGCCCCCGCAGGTCTGGCGTTGGTCGGTGACGGACGCGCTTAAATCATGCCGGCCTTGACCATCGTGGCGCGCAGGCTGGCGAACTCGTGGTCGACGAAGTCCTCGAAGGGCTTGCCCACCAGCAGCGCCGGCGTCCAGTTGTTCTTCACCAGTGCCTCGGCCCAGGCCTTGCTCTTGGTGGCCTTGGTGATCATCTCCTCCAGCGCCTTGCGCTGGGCCGGGCTCAGGCCCGGGCCGCCGTAGACGCCGCGCCAGTTGCCCAGCACCACGTTGTAGCCCTGCTCCTTCATCGTGGGGATGTTGATGCCCTTCAGGCGGGCTTCGGAGGTCACCGCGATCGGGCGCATCTTGCCGCTCTCGATGTACTGCTGGAACTCGCTGTAGCCGCTGCCACCCACGGTGACGTTGCCGCCCAGGATGGCCGCCGTGGCCTCGCCGCCGCCACGGAACGGCACGTAGTTGATCTTCGAGGCGTCCAGGCCCAGCTCACGCGCCAGCATCGCCGCGGCGATGTGCTCGGTCGAGCCGCGCGAGCCGCCACCGAACTTCACGCTGCCGATGTTGGACTTCATCTGCGCGACCACGTCGCCCATGGTCTTCAGCGGCGAGTTGGCCGGCACCACGAACACGTTGTACTCGCTGGTCAGGCGCGCCAGCGGCGTGGCCTGGGTCAGGCTGACCGGTGGCTTGCCGGTGATGATGCCGCCCAGCATCACCGCGCCCATCACCAGCATCGCGTTGCCGTCGCCCTTGGCCGAGTTGACGAACTGCGCCAGGCCGATGGCGCCAGCCGCGCCGCCCTTGTTGTCGAAGGTGACGGCCGACGCCACGCCGGCGTCCTGCAGCGCCTTGCCCAGCGCGCGGCCGGTGCCGTCCCAGCCGCCGCCCGGGTTGGCGGGGATCATCATCTTCAGGTTGGCGGCGGCCTGCGCCGTCATCGGCAGCGTGCCGGCAGCGGCCAGTGCGGCCAGGCTCTTGAGGAAGGTGTCGCGACGCATGGGAAGTCTCCTGTGGGTGGTGTGTCAGCCTGAGCGGCAGGATGCCTGCCGGCGCTGTCAAACGGCTGTCATCGGCCCCCGGGGAAACCCCGTGAGACCGGCTGCCGATAATCGGCCGGCTGAACGGGCGCACCGATGAAACTGCTGCTGATCGAAGACAACACCGCGATGCAGACCACGCTGCAGCGCAGCTTCGAGCGGCGTGGTCTGCAGGTGGTGCTGTGCGGCGACGGCGCACGGGCGCTCGACCGCTGGCGCGCCAGCCTGCCCGACGTGGTGCTGCTCGACCTGAGCCTGCCCGGGCGCGATGGCCTGCAGGTGCTGGCCGACGCGCGTGCCGAAGGCCTGGCCACGCCGGTGATCATCCTCACTGCGAGAGGCACCGTGGGCGACCGCATCCTGGGCCTGAACACCGGCGCCGACGATTACCTCGCCAAGCCCTTCGACCTCGACGAACTGGAAGCCCGGGTGCGCGCGCTGGCGCGCCGCAGCACGGCCGGCACCACAGACTCACCGCTGGCCGACGGCCCGGCCTTCGGCGGCCTGCGCTTGGCGGCCGACAGCGGCGCCGTCTACCACCAGGGCCAGCCGCTGGAACTGGCGCCGCGCGAGGGGGCACTGCTGCGGGCGCTGCTGGCACGGCCCGGCCAGGCGCTGGCCAAGGAGCGCCTGAGCGAGCTGGTGTTTGCCGGCGAAGCCGAGGTGCAGTCCGACGCCATCGAGGTGGTGGCCTACCGGCTGCGCAAGAAGCTGGCCGCCACCGGCGCACGGCTGGTCACGCTGCGTGGGCTGGGCTACCTGCTGCAGGCCGATGGCTGAGCGCGCCCTGGTCGGCCGGGCGCTGGCCTGGCTGCATCGCCTGTCGATGCGCGGGCGCCTGCTGCTGGGCATCCTGCTGCCGGTGAGCGTGCTGGTGGTGGCCAACAGCTTCAGCCTCTACCAGCAGGCACAGGCCGCCGCCAACACCGCCTACGACCGCACGCTGCTGGCGTCGGCCAAGGCCATCGGCGAGTTGCTCGACGTGACCGGCACGCCCGACGCACCACGCCTGCTGGCCAGCGTGCCGTACTCGGCGCTGGAGGCCTTCGAGGCCGACAACCGCAGCCGCATCTATTTCAAGATCACCGGCTTCCAGGGCGAGATGGTCTCGGGCTTCGAGGGCCTGCCCACCTGGCGCGGCAAGGTGCCCGACCAGGGCATCTACGCCGCGCTGGTGGATTTCTACGACGGCGTCTACCTCGGCCAGCCGGTGCGTGTGGCCGTGCTGCTGCAGCCGGTGGCGGGCCAGGTGGGCCAGGGCATGGCCACCATTCAGGTGGCCGAGACGCTGGAGCTGCGCCAGACGCTGGCGCGCCAGGTGCTGGTCGACACGCTGTGGCGCCAGGCCGCGCTGCTGCTGGTGATCGCCGCGGTGGTGTGGTGGGTGGTGCAGCGCGCCACCCGCCCGGTGCGTGCACTCAGTGCGGCCATCAGCGCGCGCGAGGCCGACGACCTGTCGCCGATCGAGGCGCCTCAGGCCCCGCGTGAGCTGATGCCGCTGATCAACGCCACCAACGAGGCGCTGCAGCGCCAGGCCCGGCTGCTGGCGCACCAGCAGCGCTTCGTGCGCGACGCCTCGCACCAGTTGCGCACGCCGCTGGCGGTGCTGAAGGTGCAGGTGCAATCGGCCCGCCGCGGCGACCTGCCGCCGCAGCAGGCGCTGGCCGAGATCGAGCACACGGTGGACGGCGCCACCCGGCTGGCCAACCAGATGCTGGCGCTGGCCAAGGTGGAGCAGCTGCGCCAGCAGGGTGACGCGCCGGTGCTGGACTGGGCCGACACGGTGCGCGAGGTGGCGCTGGATCTGGCGCCACTGATCGCCGAGGCCGGGCTGGATTTTGACCTGGCCACCGTGCCGGCCCCGGTGCGCGGCCACGCCTGGGCGCTGCGCGAGCTGACCCGCAACCTGCTGCACAACGCCTTGAAGCACAGCCCGCCGGGGGGTGCACTGGCCGTGCGCCTGGCACAGGAAGCGGCCCGGCTCACAGCCCCGGACATGGCGCACGACGCCGGGCAGGCGGTGCTGACCGTGGCCGACAGCGGGCCGGGCATCACCGAGGCGCTGCGCCCGCGCCTGATGCAGCCGTTCACCGGCGCCGGCAGCCCCGGTGGCGCCGGTCTGGGCCTGGCGATCTGCCGCGAGATCGTGCAATCGCTGGGCGGCAGCCTGTCGCTGGACAACCGCGCATCAGAAGGCCGGATCACCGGGCTGGATGCCACGGTGCGACTGCCCTTGTTGACGCCACGGGTGCCGCCCCGCGCCGTCGCCGACAATCCCCCGCCATGAGTGCCGACACCAAGAACAAGCCGCCACCCGCCGAGGGCATGCGGCTGGACAAATGGCTGTGGGCCGCGCGCTTCTACAAGACCCGCGCGCTGGCCGTCGACGACATCGCCAAGGGCCGCATCAGTGTCAACGGCCAGGTGGCCAAGCCGTCGCGTGAGCTGCGCCTGTCCGACACGGTGCTGATCCGCCAGGGCCCGGTGCAGCGCACGGTGGTGGTGCAGGCCCTGAGTGCGATGCGCGGCCCGGCGCCGGTGGCACAGGGGCTGTATACCGAGACGCCCGAGAGCATCGCCGATCGCAGCCGTGCCGCCGAGGCGCGCCGCCTGGCCGCCGAGCCGGCGCTGGCCATCGAGCAGGGCCGCCCGACCAAGCGCGACCGCCGCGAGCTGGAGCGCACCCAGCAGGGCTGGCAGCGCTGGAGCGCGTCGATCGACGACAGCTGACCGCCCCGCGGGCCCACCCGCGCAACACGAACGCGCAGCTCGAACGCGCAGCTCGAACGCGCGGCTCGAACGTTCAGCACGAACGCGCCCACGGCGCGCCGATCCCCGAAATAGCCCCTCTTGAACCTCGGGATAGGACCCCCATATCCCCAGCAACCGTGTTCAACCCCTTCAAGAAAAACCGCAGAGCCACCGACATGTCGACGCCGGAGAACGATCCCAGGTCCATTCCCCCTGACGCCAACCCCTTCGTGGACGGCGCAGCCATGCCCGATCTCTCGGCCGCCGCCGCCCCGGGCGAGGCTGAAGCTGCCGCGCCTTCGCTGGCGCAGCGCCTGGCCGAACTGGAGGCCAGGCACACCGAGGTGTCCGACGCCTACCTGCGTGCCAAGGCCGAGGCCGAGAACACCCGCCGCCGCGCTGAAGAAGACGTCAGCAAGGCCCGCAAGTACGCGGTTGAATCCTTTGCTGAGAGCCTGCTGCCCGTGATGGACAGCATGCAGGCGGCCATCGCCATGCCCGATGCCAAGGTCGAGACGGTGCTCGAAGGCGTGCATGCCACGCTGCGCCAGCTGAGCCAGGCGCTGGAGCGCAACAAGGTGATCCAGATCGCACCGCCGGCCGGCACCAAGTTCGACCCGCACCAGCACCAGGCCATCAGCATGGTGCCCGCCGAGCAGGACGCCAACACCGTGGTGGCCGTGCTGCAGAAGGGTTACCTGATCAACGACCGCGTGCTGCGCCCCGCCCTGGTGACGGTGGCCGCGCCGAAGTGATCTGGCGCAAAGACACCAACAAACGCACAAGCAAACAACAGGCCCGGTGCTCTTGAAAGCCGCCGCCTGATCCGCACTTCAGAACCAAGCAAATCCCTCTCTCAGGAGCAGAACACCATGGGCAAGATCATTGGCATCGACCTCGGCACCACCAATTCGTGCGTGGCGATCATGGAAGGCAACACCACCAAGGTGATCGAGAACAGCGAAGGTGCACGCACCACGCCGTCGATCATCGCCTACCAGGAAGACGGCGAAGTGCTGGTCGGTGCCAGCGCCAAGCGCCAGGCCGTGACCAACCCGCGCAATACGCTGTACGCGGTGAAGCGGCTGATCGGCCGCAAGTTCACCGAAAAGGAAGTGCAGAAGGACATCGCGCTGATGCCCTTCACCATCGCCGCGGCCGACAACGGCGACGCCTGGGTGGAAGTGCGTGGCAAGAAGATCGCGCCGCCGCAGATCAGCGCCGAAGTGCTGCGCAAGATGAAGAAGACCGCCGAGGACTACCTGGGCGAAGAAGTGACCGAGGCGGTGATCACCGTGCCGGCCTACTTCAACGACAGCCAGCGCCAGGCGACGAAAGACGCCGGCCGCATCGCCGGCCTGGACGTCAAGCGCATCATCAACGAGCCCACCGCTGCGGCCCTGGCCTTCGGCTTGGACAAGCACGGCAAGGGCGACCGCAAGATCGCGGTGTTCGACCTGGGTGGTGGCACCTTCGACATCTCGATCATCGAGATCGCCGACGTCGATGGTGAAAAGCAGTTCGAGGTGCTGTCGACCAACGGCGACACTTTCCTGGGTGGCGAAGACTTCGACCAGCGCCTGATCGACTACATCGTCACCGAGTTCAAGAAGGAACAAGGCGTCGACCTGACCAAGGACGTGCTGGCCCTGCAGCGCCTGAAGGAAGCCGCCGAGAAGGCCAAGATCGAGCTGTCGAGCAACACCCAGACCGACGTCAACCTGCCCTACATCACCGCCGATGCCTCGGGCCCCAAGCACCTGAACATCAAGCTCACCCGCGCCAAGCTGGAAAGCCTGGTCGACGAGCTGATCCAACGCATCATCGAGCCCTGCCGCATCGCCATCAAGGACGCCGGCATCAAGGTCTCGGACATCGACGACGTGATCCTGGTCGGCGGCCAGAGCCGCATGCCCAAGGTGCAGGAGATGGTCAAGGAGTTCTTCGGCAAGGAGCCGCGCAAGGACGTCAACCCCGATGAAGCCGTGGCGGTGGGCGCGGCCATCCAGGGCCAGGTGCTGGGCGGCGAGCGCAAGGACGTGCTGCTGCTCGACGTCACCCCACTGAGCCTGGGCATCGAAACGCTGGGCGGCGTGATGACCAAGATGATCAAGAAGAACACCACCATCCCGACCAAGTTCTCGCAGGTGTTCTCCACCGCCGACGACAACCAGCCGGCGGTGACGATCAAGGTGTTCCAGGGCGAGCGTGAGCTGGCCTCGGGCAACAAGAGCCTGGGCGAGTTCAACCTCGAGGGCATCCCGCCGTCGCCGCGTGGCCTGCCGCAGATCGAGGTGACCTTCGACATCGACGCCAACGGCATCCTGCACGTGGGCGCCAAGGACAAGGCCACCGGCAAGGAAAACAAGATCACCATCAAGGCGAACTCGGGTCTCAGCGAGGCCGAGATCGAGAAGATGGTGAAGGACGCCGAAGCCAATGCCGCCGAAGACGCAAAGAAGGTGGAGCTGGTGCAGGCCCGCAACCAGGCCGACGGCATGGTGCACTCGGTGCGCAAGAGCCTGACCGAGCATGGCGACAAGCTCGACGCCGGCGAGAAGGAAGCCATCGAGGCCGCGCTGAAGGCCGCCGAAGAGGCGATCAAGGGCGAGGACAAGGCCGACATCGACGCCAAGACCGAAGCGCTGATGACCGCCAGCCAGAAGCTGGGCGAGAAGGTATACGCCGAGCAGGCGGCGGCCGCTGCCGCGGCCGGCGGCGGTGCCGCGCCGGGTGGCGAGGCGCCCCAGTCCGATGCCGGATCGTCCAAGCCTGCCGACGACAACGTGGTCGACGCGGAGTTCAAGGAAGTCAAGAAGTGATCCCCGGATATCCCGGACAGGCTTTCAGCCTGCCGTGATATCTCGCCGCGTTCGAACGGCAGACCTTGTCTGCCGCTCAACGCGGCGGTTTCGTTTTCGAAGCCCCCTTTCGTTTCTGAGATTCAGCCATGGCAAAGCGCGACTACTACGACATCCTCGGTGTGCCCAAGAACGCCACCGAGGAAGACATCAAGAGGGCCTACCGCAAGCTGGCCATGAAGCACCACCCCGACCGCAACCAGGGCGAGGGTGACGACAGCAAGAAATCCGAAGAGAAGTTCAAGGAGGCCAAGGAGGCCTACGAGATGCTCTCGGACGCGCAGAAGCGCGCCGCCTACGACCAGCACGGCCACGCCGGTGTCGACCCCAACCGCGGCGGGCCCGGCGCCGAGGGCATGGGCGGCTTTGCGGAGGCCTTCGGCGACATCTTCGGCGACATCTTCAATGGCGGGCGGCGTGGCGGTGGCGGCCAGCAGGTCTACCGCGGCAGCGACCTGAGCTACGCGATGGAGATCTCGCTGGAAGAAGCGGCGCATGGCAAGGACGCGCAGATCCGCATCCCCAGCTGGGACACCTGCGACACCTGCAAGGGCACCGGCGCCAAGCCCGGCACCAGCGCCAAGACCTGCAGCACCTGCAACGGCGGCGGCACGGTGCACATGCGCCAGGGCTTTTTCAGCATCCAGCAGACCTGCCCGCACTGCCACGGCAGCGGCAAGATCATCCCCGAGCCCTGCACCAGCTGCAACGGCGCGGGCAAGATCAAGCGCCAGAAGACGCTGGAAGTGAAGATCCCCGCCGGCATCAACGAAGGCATGCGCATCCGCTCGGCCGGCAACGGCGAGCCCGGCACCAACGGCGGCCCGGCGGGCGATCTCTACATCGAGATCCGCATCAAGGAACACGACATCTTCGAGCGCGACGGCGACGACCTGCACTGCACGGTGCCGGTGTCGTTCACCACCGTGGCGCTGGGCGGCAGCATCGAGGTGCCCACCTTGGCCGGCAATGCCGAGATCGAGCTGCCCGAGGGCACACAGCACGGCAAGACCTTCCGCCTGCGCGGCAAGGGTATCAAGGGCCTGCGCAGCAGCTACCCGGGTGACCTGTACGCGCATGTGTCAGTGGAGACACCCGTCAAGCTCACCGAGCACCAGCGCAAGCTGCTCAAGGAGCTGGACGAATCGCTGAAGAAGGGTGGCGAGAAGCACTCGCC